>ENA-UOXR01000523-UOXR01000523.1-bioreactor-metagenome-genome-assembly--contig:-NODE-523-length-46714-cov-9.856234_pt1 | contig 46714 bp, 36 predicted proteins | sample MGYA00238164_ERZ764825 | MGnify/ENA primary metagenome ERZ764825 (study PRJEB28920, sample SAMN05720171) | bioreactor metagenome | isolation source: Anaerobic biogas reactor | place: USA:Washington... | reverse complement strand
ATCCCACAGCAGGGAGGAGGTGAGGTATTTGTCCCGTATTTCCCGGGCGCCTAAGAGGGCGTCCACCGTGTCCGCCTGGCTGACGCGGATGTCCTCCGGCACCAGGGGCATCTCAAGGCCCCGCATCAGTTCAAACAGCTCCTGGTAGCCGGGCAACTCCTCCGCCACAATCTGAAGGATCTCCGGCCATTTATCCAGACTGATTTCAAGGCGTGCGGCATGAGCCACCTGGTCATTTCTGCCCTGGACCCTGGCGGTTTTCATGATGGTATCCGAAGCCTGGCCGAAAATCCGCCGCACCATCTCCTCCCACTTGCCCTCGTCAAAGTTTTGGATGAAGGCCTGGGCGGTTTCCCGGCTGGGCGTTTCCTGTTTCAGCTGTTCCCAGATTTTCAGGGTCAGCAGGGTGCCGATGCCCACCTGGATGCCATGCAGCTCCGCCGGCCGCCCCCGCTCCAGGGCCATCATCTCCCAGATATGGGAAAAATAGTGCTCCAGGCCGCTGGCCGGGCGGGACACCCCCGCAAAGGCCATGGCGATACCGGCCAAGATCAGCCCCTGGGTGATCTCCTCCACCGCCTGCGCGTCCCGCTCAAGCAACAGGGGCGCTGCGGCGCGCACCCGCGCCAGCGCCCCTCGCATAAGGGCCGCGATGTCCTCGCAGTAATACTCATCAATCACCAGATGGGCGATGCGCCATTCACATACCGAGCAGTATTTCGCCAGCATATCCCCCAGCCCCGCCTGTAACAGGCGCATGGGGGCCGCCGCCAGGATATCAGTGTCCGCGATAAGGGCCTGGGGGCAAGCGTTATAAAGGGACACCTTCACCCCGCCCCTGATCATGGAGGAGGAGTCCGAAGCGTAGCCGTCCATGGAGGGGGCGGTCGCCACGCCCACAAGGGGAAGCCTTAAGGCATGGGCCAGCACCTTGCCACAGTCCGTGATCACCCCGCTGCCAACCGCGACTATCCCGTCACAGCGGGGGTCAAAGGCCATCAGCAGCCCGCCGCAGGCCAGCTCATCCGGCTCCGGGTGCGGGGAAGGAAGGATATAGAGCGTGTGCGCCATCCCCGTGGCTTTTAGGGCCTGGGACACCCTTTTGCCCGCCGCCTCATGGGTGTTCTCATCACAGAACACAAAGGGCCGGGTGATGGAAAGGGCCCTCAGGTGTTCCCCCAGCTTCTCAAGCGCCCCTTTCCCAACGCTGGCGTGGCGCAGTCCCGCCCGGTGGTGGCTGCCGCAGGCGCAGTCAAAGCCCTCCGGCCTTAACAGCTCCTCAAGGGCCATGGTGGTAAAGTCCGGCATAAAGCTCCCCCCTTAAGCAGTGCGTGGAGAGGGGGCTTTATGCCCCCTCTCCCGTTTAAATATCTGCTGTTTTAATCAGCCGTACATGGGGCCGTAGGTCTTGCAGGCCCGGTAGTCAGCCGCTTCCATATCCTGGGTGCCATAGGCGGCCCAGGCGTGGGGGCGATAGACCTTCTCGGCCGGCACGTTGTGCATGTTCACCGGGATGCGCAGCATGGAGGCCAGGGTCAAAAGGTCCGCCCCCACATGGCCGTACACGGTGACGCCGTGGTTGGCGCCCCAGTTGGCCATGACGGAGTAAACGTCCCTGAAGGCCCCTTCTCCGGTGAGGCGGGGCACAAACCACACGCAGGGCCAGGTGCGGTCGGTGCGGTTCATGATCAGATCATGCACATGATCCGGCAGGCGCACCGTTTCGCCCTCCGCGATCTGCAGCACCGGGCCGATTCCCTCCACGATGTTCAGGCGCAGCATGGTGACAGGCATCTCGTTTTCGTTCTTGAAGTGGCTGGAGAAGCCGCCGCCCCGGAAGTATTCGTAGTTGGCGCGCTCCCAGTCGGTCGCGTCCAGGCAGGCCTTGATGTCCTCCCCGGTCATCTCCCAGAAGGGCTTCATGCAGGGCTCGCCCTTTTCGTTCTTGGACATGCCGCTGGCGTCCAGCGCGGTGGCGCCGGAGTTGAGCAGGTGGATAAAGCCCTCCGCGGCCTTGCCCTCCGGCTGCCAGCCGCTCACCCGCTTCACCGCCTCCGGGCTCCAGTAGGTGCGCACGTCGTGGAAGCAGGGGGCGGTGTTGGTGATCAGCGTGCCCATCAGCATGGACAGCCCGTTTAAGGTGTCGTTCTCCGTGGCAAAGGCGGTGGGCTGACGGGCGCCGTTCCAGTCAAAGGTGGAGGCCATGATGGCTTCCGTAAAGTCCGCGTTGGGCAGCCAGTCCGTCCAGGCGCGCTGCCCCTGGAAACCGCCGGCCACGGCGTTCTTGCCCAGGGCCTCCTCATGCCAGCCCAGCTCGTCCAGCTTGGGGTTGCCATACATCACATCCCGCAGCACCAGGCTGAGCTTGGCGATAAACTCCCAGTCCTCATCCGCAGGCACTGTCTTTGAGCGGCGGATGATCTCCGGCAGCTCCTTGCCCGCGTTGATGTCAAAGCCTTCCTTGCAGTTCTCCTTGATCCAGGCCAGGGCCTTCTCATACTCCTCCGGGTCGTAAATGCCCAGGTGCACCCGGCGCAGAACGTCCGCCATGTCCATCCATTCAGCCCGCAGGCCGAAGTACTGCTGCATCATGTTCATGTCGCAGTAGGAGCCAGCGATGCCCATGGACACGCCGCCAAAGTTAACGTAGGATTTTTCCTTCATCCAGCCCACGGCCACAGCGCCCCGGGCAAAGCGGAACAGCTTTTCCTCCACGTCATTGGGGATGGAGGTATCCTCCAGGTCCTGCACGTCCCGGCCATAGATGGCAAAGGCGGGCAGCCCTTTCTGAGCATAGGCGGCCAGCACCGCCGCCAGATAGACCGCCCCCGGGCGCTCAGTGCCGTTAAAGCCCCAGACTGCCTTGATGGTGTTGGGGTTGGTGTCCATGGTTTCCATGCCATAGCACCAGCTGCGGGTGACAGACAGGGTGGCGACCACGTTCTCCTTGGAGAACTTACGCTCGCACTTGCCGGCCTCAGCGCCGCCGCCAATGGTGGTATCGGCAATGACGCACTGCACTGGGGTGCCGTCCGGATACCTGAGGGTTGAGATCAGCTTGGCGGCTGATTTGGCCATGTCCATGGTGGTCTTCTCCAGGCTTTCCCGCACACCGCCCCAACGGCCGTCAATAACGGGACGGATGCCGATTTTGGGATAATCCATGCTTTCCTCCTTTACGCCGCCGGGAGACGGCAAAACGCGATATATTGATGTATCTATGCTATCACAGACCCGCTATGGGGGCAAGATTAATCCGGGCCCGTGCTGCTTTCAACCGGAAGGGGCCGGGCGTATGCCCGGCCCGAGTTGGTCAGCGTTTTATGCTTGGGAATCAATCATACACCAGAAGGGCGATATTCGGTTCGTCGATGTTGTCCTTGGTATACCACTGGGCGCCGGTGTCAACGTCCTCAACGGCTTCGCCGTTGGCGGCCTTCACGGCCAGCTCAACCGCCAGATAGCCGATGCGGTAGGGGTCCTGGGTCACGGAGCCGGCAAACCAGCCATTGCGAACGGCGTTCTTCTGATTGACACCAGCGTCAAATCCGCCCACCAGGATGCCGTTGAAGCGGCCGCCCTCGCCGAACTCAGAGCCGTCAGCGGTGGCAGCCAGCACGCCGGCAACCGCGCCTTCGTTGGAGATGAAGAGGGCCGCCAGGTTGTTCTTGTTAAGAACCGCGTTGGCAGCGTTGGTCATGTCGTCAATACGGGGGGAAGCGCCAATCTCCACATGCAGGATGATGGCAGGGTTCTCAGCGGCCACGGCCCAGTTGGTGTGGCCCTGAACTTCCACCACGCCGTAGGCACCGGCCAGCTCAACAAACCTGTTGACAAAGCCGGTGGTGCGGCCAGTGACTGATTCAGAGGTGGCATCCTGGGAAAGCACGGCCACCACCACGGGCGCCTCAGCGGTGGCTGCGGCCAGCTTGGCTGCCAGGCCTTCGTCTTCCAACAGCTTATCAGCGGCCAGGGCGGCGGCGTTCTGGTTGTTGGTGGAGGCGGTGGCGTAGATGGAGCCTTCCGGAGCGTTAGGCACGCCGGAGTCAAAGCCGATGACCGGGATGCCCTTGTCGATGCACTCCTGTAGCTCGGTCATCACGGCGTCCGTGGACAGAGCGGCCAGCGCCAGCGCCTTGGGGTTCTTGGCCATTTCGGCCTTCAGGGCTTCCACCTGAAGCACAATGTCCGCCTCAGAGGGGGGTCCGTAGTAGAACATGTTCACATCATACTCAGCCGCAGCATCTTCGCAGCCCTGGCGCACAGCCTGCCAGAAGGCATGCTGCTCGCCCTTGGAGATTACGGAGATGTACATCTTCTCCTGCGCCAGCGCCGCGGTGACGCCCAGTGCCAGGGTGAGAACCAAAACAAGTGCCAGTAGTCTTTTCATGAATGAACCTCCTTATATTTTCAGCACAAAAGCGCCGAATAATCAGAATGAATCAGCTTTCCACCTTCACCTTCTGGGCGGCGCGGACGCGCACATTGTCCATGAGGACCGCGCCGATGACCACAACGCCCGTGAAGAAGGTCTGCCAGTGGGCCTGAAGGCCCAGAGAGGCCAGCCCCGACTTGAGCACCGCCATAATGAAGATGCCGATAAGGGTACCCACCATGGTGCCGGAGCCCCCCGCCATCGAAGTACCGCCGATGATGACAGCGGCGATGGCGTAAGTTTCAAGACCATTGCCCGTCCCCGGGATGGCGGTGGTGTAGGTGGCGGCATAGAGGATGCCGCCGATGCCCGCAAACAGACCGCAGACCATATAGGCCAGCGTCTTGTATTTGTCCACCCTCACGCCGGAAAGCCGGGTGGCCTCTTCGTTTGAGCCGATGGCGTAGACATAGCGGCCAAAGCGGGTTTTGTTCAGCACAAAGGCGGCGATGATAAACGCGGCCAGCAGGTAGAGGGCGCCGGTGGGAAAGTTGCCAGTGCGGTAAAACACCGTCTTGAACCATTCTTTGGCAGTGCCGATGGTGGGATAGCGTTGGGTCTGCACCCGGGAGACGATGGAGCCAAAGCCCTGGGTCACCAGCATCATGCCAAGGGTGGCGATAAAGGGCGGCAGTTTTGCCTTGGCCACCAGTACGCCGTTGATGAAGCCAAATGCCAGACCTACCAGCGGCACCAGGCACAGCGCCAGCCACAAAGGCCAGCCCCACATGGAAAAAGCCACGCCGCCGATGATAGCGGAGCACATCATGTTGGTGCCGATGGAAAGGTCAATCCCCCCGGTGATGATGACAAAGGTGATGCCAAAGCTCATCAGCCCCGTATAGTAAGCGGATTCCAGGATGGTTTTAAGGGTGTAGCTGGAGAAAAAGTTGTTTCCGAAGATGGCGAAGAAAGCATACAGTCCCACCAGCACCGCCGGAGCCAGCAATTTTTGCAGATCCAATTTTTTGGTACCTTGCGCCGGGGCAACGCCCTGTACAGACATATTCTCTTTCCTCCTATACTTGGGGCGCGGCCAGCGCCATGATTTTCTCCTGGGTTGCTTCCTCGATGCCAAGTTCCCCGGTCTTCTCCCCCTCACACATCACCAGGATGCGGTCCGCCATGCGCAGCAGCTCCGGCATTTCCGAAGAGATCATGATGATGGACTTGCCCTCATCAACCAGGGCGTGCATGAGCTTATAAATCTCGTTCTTGGCCCCCACGTCAATCCCCCGGGTGGGCTCGTCAAAGATCAGCACATCGCAGTTGCGCACCAGCCACTTGCTGATAACCACCTTTTGCTGATTGCCCCCGGAGAGAGAGCGCACCAAGGTGTCCACGCTGGGGGTTCTGATGTCCACTTTTTCCTTGTATTCCCGGGCGGTAGACTTGATCTTCCGGTCGTTGACCGCCATGCCCTGAATAAAGCTGTCCAGTTTGGTCAGGGCGATGTTGTTGGCCACGGAAAGCCCCAGACACAGGCCATAGCGCCTGCGGTCCTCAGAAAGGTAGCCAATGCCCAGCTCCACCGCGTCATAGGGGGTTTGGATGTCGGCCAGCTGGCCGTTGATGTAAATCTCGCCGCCCTCCCTTTTATCAGCGCCGCTGACCAGCCGGCTCAGTTCTGTGCGCCCGGCTCCCACCAGGCCCGCCAGGCCCAGGATCTCGCCCTTTCTTAATTGAAAGGACACGTCCTTCACATCCCGGGAGCGCAGGTTTTTCCCCTCCAGCACCACCGGGGCCTCCGGGGCCACCTGGCTTTCGGTCTTGGGGTCCTCATAAATCACCCGGCCCACCATCATGCGGATGATCTCCCCAATGGGGGTGGCGGCCGTGTCCACGGTATCCACATACTGACCGTCCCGCATCACGGTGATGCGGTCGGAAATCTGCTTAAGCTCTCCCATGCGGTGAGAGATATAGATGATGCCCACCCCCCGGGAGCGCATATCCCGGATAAAGCGGAAGAGCTCCTCAATTTCCACATCCGAAAGGGGCGCCGTGGGCTCGTCAAGAATGAGGATGCGGGTATTTTCATGGGAGAGGGCCTTTGCGATTTCCACCATCTGCTGCTTAGCCACCGTTAATTTCCCCACGTTCTGGGTGGCCTTGATGTTCAGATTCAACTGATCAAGAAAATCCTGGGCCCGCTTGTTCTGGGCCTTTTTGTCAAGCAGAATGCCGTTCATGTTCTCCCGGCCGATGTAGATGTTCTCCGCCACCGTCAGGTCCTTAAGCAGGTTAAGCTCCTGATGCACAATGGAGATGCCCAGGTCCTGGGCGTCCTTGGCGCTGCGGATCTCCACGGGTTTGCCCATGATTTCAATGCTGCCGCCGTCCATCTGGTAAATGCCGGTCAGCACCTTCATCAGCGTGGATTTGCCCGCGCCGTTCTCCCCCACCAGGGCATGCACCTCTCCGGCGTGCAGGTCAAAGCGCACGTTGTTAAGCGCGTGAACCCCGGGGAAATATTTCTGGATGCCTGTCATGGTGACGAGGACTTCGTTTTGCTGGCTCAAAGCTTTTTCTCCTTGGCTGTGTGTCCGCGCCGTTACTTGACGAAGCCCTTCTTGAGGATGATGTTGGCGTATTGGGCCATCTCCCCGCTGGCGATGATGGCATAGGCTTTTTTGGCCCGCTCATAATAAGCGAAGCGCTCCATGTACTCTACCTGAGCCTCTGGCTCAAAGCGCTTGAGCGCCTTGTAAAAATCCTGCCAAATCACCGGCTGATAGCTGTCCCCCGGCACCACTTCCATCAGGACGAAGTTTGACGGGTCATACTGATCCAGCGGAAACAGGGGCAAAATCGCCTCCAGCAGAGCGGCCGCCCCGATGCCATCCGCCCGGATGGCGCGCTGGCCGTAGTTCTCAGTGGGGAAATTGGCGTCCGCCAGGACGATTTCATCGCCATGGCCCATCTCGCTAAGCACGCTTAGCAGCTCAGGGGATATAAGGGGAGAGATTCCACGTAACATGCTGGCACCTTCCTTTTTTGGCATCCCGGCGAATGGCTTTCTCGGAAATCGTCCTTGCCCATATAAACGGTACATTCAGCAGGATATACAAAGATGCTTCATTTTAATGTGAATATTTCTGTTTGTCAATGTACGTTTCTGCTCCCAAAGATTACCAGCTTTGAATCGCTTCGATCTCTGCCATGGTGGGCAGCGCCGGAATACCGCCCCGCCGGGTGGCGGTCAGCCCCCCGGCTGCGTTGCCAAAGGCCAGCAGCCGGTGCCAGTCCTCCCGGCTCAGTTCATCAAGGGCAGGCCGTCCCATCTGGCTTAGCTGCCACAAAATGGCCCCCAGATAGGCGTCCCCGGAGCCGGTGGCGTCAATGGCGTTGACCCGGTAGGCAGGCACCATCACCTGAAGCTTATGGGTAAACACCTTGGAGCCCCCCGCCCCCATGGACAAAAGCAGCGCCCCGCAGCCCTTTTCCAGAATGCTTTGGGCGGCCTTTTCCTGATCCTCAATACCGGTGAGCAGCAGCAGCTCCTCCTCCGCCGCCTTCACCAGATCAGCCAGAGGCAGCGCACGGGGCAAAACGGCCCGGGCCTCCTCCTCCCCCCCGCTCCAGAGGCTGGGGCGGTAATTGCAGTCAAAGCTGGTCAAAGCGCCCGCTTTTTTCGCGTGCCGGGCCGCGGCCAGGGTGGCGCTTCTTACCGGCTCATCCGTTAGGGTGACGCCCCCGAAATGAAAGATGCGGCAATCCGCCAGCTGGTCAAGGGGCAGCTCGTCCTCCCTGAGCATGATGTCAGCCCCCGGCTTGCGGTAAAAGATAAAGGAGCGGTCCCCATCTGGAAGCAGGGACACGATGGCCAGGGTGGTCAGCACCTGGGGATCCCGCAGAAGCCCCCTGGTGTTCACCCGGCCAGCGATCAGGGTCTGCTCCAGGAAGTCGCCAAAGGCGTCTTTCCCCACCTTGCCCACAAAGGCGGCGCTGCCGCCCAGCTTGGCGAACATCGCCAGCATATTGGCGATGCTGCCGCCGGGGTTGCGGGCATACAGCGCCATGCCCTGGTCGTTTTCCCCGGAGGGGGTGAAATCAATCAGCAGCTCCCCAAGGCCTAAAATATCGTACATACAGCACGTCCTTTCCAATTCGGATGCGATCACAGGGTCTATTGAATGGCATTATTATAGGGCAAAGCCACCCTTTTGTCCATGCGCTTGACACAGAACCGGGGTGTGGGCTACAATTGGTTGCGCGCGCAATCATTGCAGGCGCAATTGTTTTGAAAAGGATGGAACGATGCCGGCTATTTCACGAAGCCTCACCATAATCATGCGCTGCGGGGACAGCTACCGGGGCAGGCTGCTGGCGCCCCTGGGCCTCACGGCCAGCCAGGCGCCCTACGTGCTTTACTGCTGCCGTCACCCTGGCGCTTCCCAGGAGCAGATCGCGACGGCCCTGAATACCTCCCGCTCCAGCGCCACCCGGCAGCTGGCGGCGCTTGAGGAGCTGGGCTACATCACCCGGGAAGACTCGGAAAAGGACCGCCGCCTCACCCTGGTGACCGCCACGGACAAGGCCCAGGCCGCTTTCCCCGTGATCCGGGAGATCAACCGCACCTGGCAGGAGGCCATCACCCGGGGCATGAGCGGGGAGGAGAAGGATACCCTCCTGAAGCTGCTTGAGATGATGAAGGCGGAGGCCAGGCGGCTTCTGGAAGAGGCCTGCCCATGAAGACCATTGGCCGCTATGTCCGCCCCTACACGGGGATCATCGCCTTCACCATGGCGCTCAAGCTGGCCGCGGCGCTGCTTGATTTGCTGATCCCCTCTTTTCTGGCGCGGATTATTGATGATGTGGTGCCCACCGGCTCCTCCGGGGGCATCTTCTTCTGGGGCGGGGTCATGCTGGTGTGCGCCCTTTTTTCCATGTTCACCAACATGTACGCCAACCGCATCGCCGCCCGCACCTCCGGGCGGATGACCCAGACCCTCCGGCATGACCTGTTCAGCAAATTAAGCTACCTTTCAAGCGCCCAGCTGGACCGCGTCAGCATCCCCTCCGCGGTGTCCCGCCTCACCACGGACACCTACAATTTAAACCAGCTTTTCAACCGGGTGCAGCGCATCGGCGTCAGGGCGCCCATCCTGCTGGTGGGGGGCATTGCCATCACGCTGATCATGGATCCCGCCCTCACCCTGGTGCTGGTGGCCACCCTGCCCTTTATCGCCCTTTTGGTGTGGTATGTCACCACCAAAAGCGTGCCCCTTTACACCCGCCAGCAGGGAATCCTGGACCGCCTGGTGCGCACGGTGCAGGAGAACATCACCGGGGTCCGGATCATCAAAGCCCTCTCCCGGGTGCCCCATGAAAAAAAGCGCTTTGAGGAAGTCAACCAAAGCCTCTCCTTAACCGAGGAGCAGGCAGGCAGCGTCATGGCCCTTTCCAACCCCGCCGCCAGCTTTATTCTAAACATCGGCCTGGTGATGGTGGTGGCGGCCGGGGCCTGGCTGGTCAACGCCGGCCGATCCACCACCGGCAACATCATCGCCTTTCTCAACTACTTCACCATCATTCTAAACGCCATGCTGGGCATCACCCGGGTGTTTGTGATGTATTCAAAGGGCAAGGCCTCCGCCCTCAGGGTGGAGGAGGTGCTGCTTTTGCCTGAGGATCTGGCGGTGATAAAGGCAGACGCGCCTGGGCCCGGCCCCTATCATATCCAGTGGGAAAACGTGAGCTTCTCCTACAACAAGCGCCAGGACAACTTAAGCGATATCTCCTTCGCCTTAAAGCGGGGGCAGACCTTAGGGGTCATCGGGGCCACCGGCTCCGGCAAATCCACCCTGATCGCGCTGATGCTCCGGCTTTATGAGGCGGACAGCGGCCGCATCCTCATTGAGGGACAGGACATCCGCGCCATCCCCCGGGAGCAGCTGTACGGCAAAATGGGCATCGCCTTTCAAAACGACTTCATCATGGCGGACACCCTGAAGGAAAACATCCGCTATTTCAGGGAGATATCAGACGAGGACATCCTGCGGGCGGTGGAGGACGCCCAGGCGGCCAGCATCCTCAAGGAAAAAGAGCAGGGCCTCCTCCACCGGGCCGCCGTGCGGGGCCAGGACCTCTCCGGCGGGCAAAGGCAGCGGCTTTTAATCGCAAGGGCGCTGGCAGGACAGCCTGAAATTCTGATTCTGGACGACGCCTCTTCCGCCCTGGACTACCAGACGGACGCCCGGCTGCGGGGGGCCCTGGCCCGCAACTACCCGGAGGCCACCAAGATCATCATCGCCCAGCGCGTCAGCGCCATCATGGGCGCGGACCATATCCTGGTGATGGAGGAGGGCCGGATTGAATCCGCCGGCACCCATGAGGAACTGATGAAAAACAGCGACATCTACCGCAGCATCGCGGACACCCAGATGAGCCTGGCGGAAGGGGTGGCCCATGTCTAATCCCCAGGTCATCGGCGGCGGGCGCATGAGCCGCATGGAGCGCAGCGGCGATGGGCGAAAGGGCGGCGCCCCCAAGGTCTCCCGCCTGAAAACCATGCAGCGGCTCTGGCGCTATATGGGGCGCTACCGGGGGCTTTTGGTGCTGTCCCTGGTTTTGGCGGTGGCGGGCAACGCCCTGGCCCTGGTGGGGCCCAGGCTTTCCGGCACTGCCATTGACGCCATTGGCATAGGAAAAGGCCAGGCGGATTTTTCGGTGATTGGCCGCATGGCCTGGCTGATGGCCCTGGCTTACCTGGGAAGCGCTGTGATCGGCTATCTCCTAAGCCGGGTGATGCTGCGCCTGCGGCGCAAGGTGGTCGCCCAGATGCGCCGGGACGTGTTCAACCGCCTGGTCTCCCTGCCGGTGGGCTTTTTTGACCGGCACCAGACGGGGGATTTGATCTCTGTGATCACCTATGATATTGACACGGTGAACGAGTCCCTCTCAAGCGACGTGATTCAGCTGCTGCGCAGCTTTGTGACGGTGGCGGTGTCCCTGGTGATGATGCTGTCCATCGCCCCCCAGCTGGTGCTGGTGTTTCTGGTGACGGTGCCCGCCTCCGCCCTGTACACCCGCTGGGCCACCAACCAGGCCCGCCCCCTGTTTCGTAAGCGCTCCGCCAAACTGGGGGAGCTCAACGGCATGATGGAGCAGATGATGGACGGCCAGCGCACCACCAAGGCCTACGCCCGGGAAGAGCAGGTGATCGGCCGCTTTGACCAGATCAACCAGGAGGCCGTGGCCGCCTACTCCAGGGCGGAATACGCGGGCACCCTGGTGTTCAGCTCCGTGAACTTCATCAACAACGTCTCCCTGGCCCTGGTGAGCGTCTTTGGCGGGCTTTTGTACCTGGGCGGCAGCGTGGGCCTGGGGGATATCTCCGCCTTTGTGCAGTATTCCCGCAAGTTCTCCGGCCCCATCAACGAAACCGCCAGCATCGTGGGCGAGCTTCAGTCCGCTTTTGCGGCGGCGGAGCGGGTATTCCGGCTTTTGGATACGCCGCCCGAGCCCGCGGATGTTCCCGGGGCCAAGGTTTTAACAGATGTGCGGGGAGATGTGCACCTGGATCAGGTCACCTTCTCCTACCTGCCCCAGGTGCCGGTCATCAAAAACCTGTCTCTTAAGGCAAAGCCGGGGGAGGTGGTGGCCATTGTGGGCCCCACGGGCGCTGGCAAAACCACCATCATCAACCTGCTGATGCGCTTTTATGACATCGACTCCGGCAGCATCACCGTGGATCAGGAGGACATCTACGGCCTCACCCGGGACAGCCTGCGGGGCGCTTTCACCATGGTGCTTCAGGACAACTGGCTCTTTTACGGCACCGCCTATGAGAACATCGCCTATGGCCGCCCTGGGGCCAGCCGGGAAGAGGTGGAGGAGGCCGCCAAGGCCGCCATGATCCACAACTTTATCATGCGCCTGCCAAAGGGCTATGACACCCTGATCGGCGACTCGGGGCACGCCATTTCCAAGGGTCAGGCTCAGCTGCTGACCATCGCCCGGGCCATGATGGGGGACGCCCGGATGCTGATTTTAGACGAGGCCACCTCCAACGTGGACACCCGCACCGAGCAGCGCATCCAAAAGGCGATGCTGGAATTGATGCGGGGGCGCACCTCCTTTGTCATCGCCCACCGCCTCTCCACCATCCGCAGCGCGGACCTTATCCTGGTGGTAAAAGACGGCGCCGTCATCGAACAGGGCAGCCACGACAGCCTGATGAGGCAGCGGGGCTTTTACGCCCAGCTCTTCCAGGCGCAGTTTGAAACCGCCTGAGGCCCCGATGCTTCCCTCTTTTTCGTTTAATGGGCGGACAGACGGATATATTCATATTGTTGTGTTCGGTACATCCCGAGACGACCGGCGCAGCAGAAAGGTGACCTTATGGGTTTAATTTCCTGGATTATCTTAGGCGCGCTGGCTGGCTGGATCGCCAGCAAAATCATGGGCACAGACCATTCCATGGGCGCGGTGGCCAATATCATCGTGGGCATTGTGGGCGCCTTCATCGGCGGCCTGGTCATGAGCCTGATAGGCCGTGTGGGGGTGACGGACTTTGACATCCGTTCCTTCCTGGTGGCGCTTTTGGGTTCCGTGATCCTCCTGGCCATCGTCAAGGCTGTGCGCAAGTAAATCAAGGCATAAAGCCACAAGGGGCGGGTTCAAACGAACCTGCCCCTTGGCTGTTTCCCCGGAATTACTTGCAGAGCCGGTAGATGTTCAGCACATCCTCCCAGCCCAGCTTCTTAAGCCCGCCCAGGGGGTTTTCCTGGCCGTACTCAATGCCGGTGGCGCGCCGGGCCATCAGCTCCAGCTTGCTCTCATCAATGCCCAGCTCGCTTAAGGTCTGGGGCAGGCCCATGCGGCGGTAGAACTGGCGCAGGCGGTCGATGCCCTCCTTGACCAGCTCCTCCTTGTCCCTGAAGCCCTTGGTGACGCCCATCACCTTCACGGCGAACTGGGCGAACATATCGATGTTGTCCTTGTACACATAGCTCATCCAGGCGGGGGTCAGCACCGCCAGCCCCGCCCCGTGGGCCACGTCGTAAACCGCGCTCAGCTCATGCTCCATGTCATGGCAGGCCCAGTCCTGCTCCCGCCCCATGCCAAGCAGCCCGTTGTGGGCCACCGTGCCCGCAAAGCCGATCTCCGCCCAGGCGTCATAGTCCTGGGGGTTGTCCAGCAGCCGGGGGCCGTTGGCGATGATGGTGCTAAGCGTCGCCTCACACAGGGCGTCGGTCAGGTCCACATGGGTGGTGTTGGTGAAATAGCGCTCAAAGACATGGCTCATCATGTCCGCCACGCCGTTTGCGATCTGGTTGTCCGGCAGGGTGAAGAACAATTCGGGGTTCATGATGGAAAGAAGCGGCCGCAGATGGGGGCTGCCGTAGCCGTACTTGCGCTGGGCGGCCTCGTTGCTGATCACCGTGTCCCCGCTGGATTCGCTGCCCGCAGCGGGGATGGTGAGGATGATGGCCACCGGCAGGGCCTTTTTGATCTTCAGGCCCTGGTCGTAAATCTCCCACACGTCGCCCTCGTAATGCACGCCCATGGCGATGGCCTTGGCGGAGTCGATGGCGCTGCCGCCGCCCACCGCCAGGATCAGATCCACCCCTTCCTTTTTGCACAGGGCGATGCCCTCATGCACCAGGGACAAACGGGGGTTGGGCTTAACGCCGCCCAGTTCCACAAAGGCGATCCCCGCCTCATTCAATGAGGTGACCACCTGGTCATACAGGCCGGTTTTCTTGATGCTGCCGCCGCCGTAGTGCAGCAGCACCTTCCGGGCGTGGGGCTTTAGCAGCTTGCCGATTTTCTGCTGGGTGTCCCGGCCGAACACGATGCGCGCCGGGGTATACAAATCAAAATTCAACAATTTACAGTCCTCCCTAAAACTTGCTGTGATAAATTCAGTTTACCATAAGCAGGGTACCGCTTCAACGCTAAGACGCGCCCACGATGTTGTTTTGCCACCTGCCGTGGCGGATGAGAACCAGGCCGATGCCGCTTTTGATCACCTGGATGGATTGGCTCAGCGCGTACAGGGTGATGATGGGCATATCCGTGCCCTTCACCAGGAAATAGGCAAAGGGCACGATCACCGCCCAGTTGAAAACCGCGTCATACAAAAACGTAAGCACGGTGGAGCCGCCGGAGCGCAGCACGTAATATGCCGTGTGGGAGATGGCCATCATGGGCATCAGGGCGGAATACACCAGGATGATCTCCGCCGCCAGCCCCCTCACCGCCTCCTCGGTATTATAAAACCGGGGGAAGACCGGGGCCAGGGCGGCCATGAGGGCGCCGATCACAATGCAAAACGCAACCGCCAAAAACAACAGCCGCCAGGCGGTGGACCGGGCACGGGGCATGTCGTCGGCCCCCAGGGCCTGCCCCACCATCACCGCCACCGCGTTGCCGATGGACAGGAAAAACACGTTGAACAGATTGCTGATGGTGCTGGCGATACTGATGGCGGCCAGCACATACAGGGAGCGCATGGAATAGATCTGATTAAGCGTGGTGACGCCCAGCGCCCAGAGGGCTTCGTTGGCCATCAGGGGCATGCCCCGGTGCAGCACCGCCTTCACCAGCGGCCCCGGCACCCTGATCCGGCTGAAGACGCCCTGCATAAAGGGATAGATCTTCTTTCCGTGCACCGCGTACAGAATGATGGCCAATTCCACAAAGCGGGAGATCACCGTGGCCACCGCCGCCCCCATGACGCCCCAGGCAGGGAAGCCAAAGTGCCCGAAAATCAGCAGGTAGTTGAACACCAGGTTGGTCAGCACCGCGGCTACGCTTGCCTTCATGGGCAAGATGGTCTCCCCCGCTTCCCTCAGCGTGCTGGCATAGCTCATGGCCAGGGCAAAGGGCAGCATGCCCGGCAGCATCCACAGCAGATGCTCCCGCCCATAGCCCAGCATCGCCTCAGCCACCGCAGGGTCCCCCTCGCCTGTTAAGAAAAGCCCGATCATCTGGTCATGAAAGCCCAGCACCGCCATGACAAACAGCGCAAAGATGGTCGCGCAAAACCAGAGTCGCAGCCGGAAGGTGTCCCGGAAGCCCTCTAAATTCCTGGCCCCGAAGAACTGGGCGCCAAAGATGCCGGGCCCGGACAGGCTGCCAAAGATCAGCAGGTTGTAGATAAAAACCAGCTGCCCCGCGATGGCCACGCCGGACACCTGGGCGGTGCCCAGCTGCCCCACCATGATATTGTCCAAAAGGTTGACGAAGTTGGTGACGCTGTTTTGGATAATCACCGGGATAACAATGGCGGTGACCTGGCGGTAAAACGCCCGGTCACCAATGAAATGACGCCTGAATCGCTTCATAAGTCCCGCCTTAACATTCTTTCCTGCCCTTCCTTGGCGGGCCCTATTCTGTCATATCGGAGAACAGAAGGCAAGAGAAAGCCCGCCCCTGCCCTCATCAAAAGAGGCAGAGGCGGGCAAAGACCCCCGCCGGCCCTACTGGGCCGCGGCCATGGCCTGGGTCAGAATCCCCATGGCGCCGGCCAGGGCATCCAGCCCCGGGTTTTGGCCGATGACGGTGTTTAGGTTGTTGATAGCGCCAAGCAGTCCCTCATACTGGGGGGAATCCGGCGCCAGGGTGGCCAGCTGGGCCGATGCCTGCACCAAAAGGGCCTGGGCATCCGGGAGCAGGGTGTTGGTCACCAGGCCCTGGCCGTAATCCCCCTCATGGTTGTGCAGGGTGCAGGTTTGGGCGGAGCCAAGCCCGCTGCCTGCGGCCGCATAGGGGCCCAGGTACTGGTTTAAAACGTTTGCGTACTGGGTGCCCACAAAGCGCGCCAGGGGGTGCCCCTGGGGCAGCACCAGGGCCCCCCGGGTGGCCCGGGTTTCCGGCGGGCAGTAGGGCCCGGCGATCATGTTGCTGGCCGTACAGATGGTGATGTTCTGGTGCATCTGGCAGTACACCTGGGGCGCCGCCTCCTGGGCGACGTAGTCCGTGACGGTGCCATAGCCCATGGCGTCATGGCGGCAGGCCTCCGTAGCCAGCTGCCCGGACACCGCGCAGGTGGTCACCCGGGTTAAGCCATAGCTCTCCGGGCCGCCGTCCAGAATGTCCCGGTTTTGCAGGTTTTTGTCGGTATGAATCTGCGCCATGAAGGTCTGCCACAGCTTGGCGGCGGAGTTGCCCCCCGTGGTTTTGGAGGAGAGGGCCTTGTAGTTGTCATGCCCAATCCACACCGCGGCGGAGTACCAGCCGGTCATCCCGCTGAAAAACACGCCCTTCTGGTCGGAGTTGGTGCCGGTTTTGCCCGCCACCGTCTGCCCGCTGATCCGGGCAGCGCCTCCGGTGCCGTCCGTGATCACCTGTTTTAGGATGTCCACCGTCAGCCAGGCGCTGGAGGGCGTGTACACCTGGCGGCGCTCCTGGCTGGCGTGGGCGTCGTAGAGCACCTCGCCGTTCTTGTCCACAATACCCAGAAAGCTGATGGGCTGCTGATAGACCCCGCCGTTGCCCAGCACGCCAAAGGCGGTGGCCATCTCAAGGGGGGTAAGCCCTGAGGAGCCAAGAGCCACGCCAAAGGGCGTCTCGGAGATACGCTCCTCCGCGGCGCCCAGGCGGCGCAGGTAGTCCGCCGCCCGGTCCACGCCCACATAGTTCATCATCACCCAGGCGGCCGCGGTGTTGTCGGATTTTACCAGGGCGGTGCGGAAGCTCTCCGGCCCCCGGTAGCTGCTGCCGCCGTAGTTCTCAGGCCAGGAATCCTGCCGGTCGCTGCCCAGCCAGCCGCTGATGGGAAGCGGCATGTTATAGGCCACCGAGCCTCCGCCAGCGCCCAGATCAAAGGCGGGCGCATAGACGGTGAGGGGCTTGATGGAGGAGCCCACGGGCATGTTCATGTCCACCGCGCGGTTTAAGGTTTTCCGGGCGGTGGGGGCTGTGCGGCTGCCCACAATGGCCTTGATCTCCCCGGTGCGGTAGTCCACGATGGCGGCCCCCGCCTGGGGCTGGATGATGTCGGTGAAGGTGCCGTCCGGGTTGACGGAGCGGTGGGTTTCCGTGCCCGGGTCCCTTAATGCCGGGTAGTCCTTATAGTTATAGAGGGTGTCCTCCAGGGTTTTTTGCATCTGGGTGTCCAGGGCAAGGTAAACCTTGTAGCCGCCGGTGCGCAGCTTGGTCTCCATCTTGGCGCGGTTAGCGGAGGTGTTCTCCAGCCCTTCCAGCTTAAGCAGGGTCTGCACCACATCCTTGACCGCGTATTCCACATAGTGCACATAGGGGTAGAGGGTCTGCACCTGGGGGTCCTGCTCCAGCACGTGGGCGGTGCTCACGTTCTGGGCCTGGGTGAACTCCGCGTGGGTGATCATCTGGTTTTCATACATCACCCGCAGGACATAGTTGGTGCGGTTGTTGGTGATGGCGGCGTAGTCCGTGCCCTCCGCCTGGCGGGTGTAGAAGTTGCGCCGGCAGTTGTAGTAGTAGGGGTTGGTGGTCATCCCCGCCAGCATGGCGCATTCCCTGAGGGTCAGCTCGTGGAGCTCCTTGCCAAAGAAGCCCTCCGCCGCCACCTTAACGCCGTAGTAGTTCTCCCCCAGATAGATGGTGTTTAAGTAGCTTTCCAGGATTTCGTCCTTGGTGTAACGGGTTTCCAGCTGCAGGGCCAGATAGGCTTCCTGAATTTTTCGCTTATAGCTCTGCTCAGAGGAGAGCAGGGTGTTTTTAATCAGCTGCTGGGTGATGGTGGAGCCCCCCTGCTGGGAGCCGGAGACGAAGTTGGTGACAAATGCGCCGATGATGCGCTTGACATCCACGCCGCTGTGGCCGTAAAAGCGCACGTCCTCCGCCGCCACAAAGGCATTTCTAAGATGGCTGGGCATGGTGTCAATGCTCACCATGATGCGGTTTTCCGTGCCCTTATAGTCGGTGATAAAGTTGCCGTCCCGGTCATAGAAGAAGGAGGTCTGGTCCTGGTCGCTGATTTTTGCGATGTCCAAAACCGGCGCTGTTTCCACATAGGCCTTGGCGATGCCCACCACCGCGCCTATCCCCGCCAGGCCCGCCAAAAGCGCCACCAGCACCAGCATCTGGAAGGTGTTGATGATAACGGCCAGGACAAAGCTGGGCTTGCGCGTGCGGCGTTTGAACAGACGCCTGCGGGGCCTTTCCTCCTGGTATATGGGGCCTTCTTCTTCGATGAAGGGCTTGTTTTCAAAGAGCCTACTGATGGTCTTTCCTCCTGTACAATAGGTTTGTGGCAATTATATCACAAAGCGGAAGGCGGGCACCAGCCGGGGAAAAAGCCTGCCATTACTGACAAAACAGACCTGAAACGCTTGACAGTGCTATTCTGGTCATGTAAGATGTCTGTAATAATTTGGGTTCCGGCCAAAGCGCGCAAAGCGCGCTGGAAGGAGGGATGGGCAGAATGAGTGCCCTGATAGCGCATAGACGCCGCGCCACCATGATTGTTGTGGCCCTCACCGTGTTGCTCCTTTTGCCAGGCGCTTTTGCGACCACTGCCGAAGCGGGCCTCACATTTACCCTCAGCGTTGAGCCGGCCAGCCTTACGGCGCCCGGCACCGTCACGGTGTCCGCCCGGGTGGCAAACGCCGGTGACGAGGACATTACCGTGCCCCTGTCGCTGAAGGATCCGGACGGCAGGCTGGTCACCTCTTTTGGTGACGGCGGCTCTCTGTTCCCCCTAAAGTCCGGCCAGAGCATGCCCTGGCAGGGCCAGTACCAGGTGACCCAGGCCCAGCTGGACGAAGGCAAGCTGGTCTATACCCTCAACTACAACAAAACCGATGCCCAGGGCAACATCGTGGAGCACAACCTGCCCGCCACCGCGGAAATCGAGTTCGCCGGCGAGCGGGTGGCGCTGAAGGTTACCCGCACCATCACCCCTGAGGTGGTGCGCCGCACCAGCGAAGCGCGGGTGCTTTATGACCTGGTCAACCAGGGCAACGTCACCCTCAGCAACATCCAGATCCGTGAAAACCGCCTGATCTCCACCCGCACCCAGACGGTGGCCTCCCTGGCCCCGGGGGAGAGTCGGCAGGTCACCTTCACCAAAACCTCCCCCACAGCGGACCTCACCAGCTCCGCCCAGATCACCTACCGTCAGGAAGGGGAGCGCACCACCCAACAGATAACCATCGCCCCGGTGCAGATTCCCCTGGCCCGGCCCGCCCTTAACTACACCCTCACCTCGGACAAACAGCAGGTGAACATCGGGGAAACGGCCACCCTCACCCTGACCCTCAGGAACGCGGGCAACATCTCCTATTCCAATGTTTCCGTCACCGACCCCATCCTGGGGGAGGTGTTCAGCAACCTCTCCATCCCCGCCGGGCAGACGGTGGAGCGCACCAAAGAGGTCACCCTCAATGAGACCGCCACTTTCAAGTTCACCCTGAACCTGGAGGACAACACCGGCGTCACCCAGCAGGAGGTGGTGCCTGATCTGAAGGTCTCCGCCTATGCGGAAGGCCAGATGCTTAGGCTTAACCTGGTGCTCACCTCCCGTCAGGAGGCCATCTCCTCCCTGCCCGGGGACATCACCTTTGACCTGGTGGTCACCAACGACAGCAACAACGAAGCCAAGGACATCCGCGTTGTCCACGGCAGCCAGGATATCTATACCATCAATGTTTTGGCCCCCGGCCAAAGCATGACCATCACCCGGGATTTCAAGGTGTCCCAGGCGGGCAAATTCCGCTTTTCCGCCATCGCCACGGACGTGCAGGACACCCAGATGACCTTTGAGTCCAACACCCTGGACATCCCCTATGTGGCGCCCACCGCGGCCCCCACCCGGGAGGTGGTGGTCACCCCGGAGCCCCTGGTCACCTTAACCCCTCTGCCTGAGGATTATGCCCAGGACGCCGCCGGCACCGGCGCGCGCAATGCCCTGTTCATCGCCACCCTAGGGGTGGGGGTGCTTTTCGGCCTGGCGCTGATTCTCTTTGTGGTCAGCTCCGCCGCCCGTGCCCGGGCCCGGGCCAAGAGCAACGCGGCCTATGACTCCTTTGAAGTCAGCGGCACCCGGGACTACACCGCCCCGCCCACGGAGACGCCCGCCGAACCCGCCGCCACAGAGCCGGAGGCAGCGGAGAGCGTGCCTGAGGAACCCAAGGAAAAAATCACCCTGCCCCATGAAAAATACCTGGCCCAGAAGGACGAGGCGGCCAAAGCGGACAGCCCCGTCGTGAGCCCTCCGCCCACCAGCGAGGACGGCGGCAGCAGCTATCGCCTCACCCGGGAAGACCAGCAGCAGGAGCCTGCCGGCGCGCCTGACGACTCCGAACCGCGCAAACGCCGCGCCTCCCGCCGCAAGGAGGGGGACGCCTGACTTGTCCCTCCCCTTTTGCCAAAAAATCAGCGGCTTTACGCCGCTTTTTGACTTTTATTTTTAAGGAGACATGATGAAATATTTGGCCCTCATCCTCATGGCGGCGGCCTGCCTCTCCCTTTTGTCCCATCCGGCAAAGGCGGAAGAGCTGGTGCCCCGCTACCCCAGCCCCTCCCCGGAGGAGCTTAAAAACACCTTAAGCGAGCTGAGCTACCGGGTGACCCAGGAGGCGGACACCGAACGCCCCTACACCGGGGAACTCTTAAATGAAGAGCGCCCCGGCATCTATGTGGACATCACCACCGGGGAGCCTCTGTTCTTCTCCTTTGACAAATATGACGCCGGCTGCGGCTGGCCCAGCTTTGTTAAACCCATCACAGAGGAGCTGATCAAGGAATACAAGGACCTCTCCTATGGCATGGTGCGCACCGAGGTGAAAAGCCGCTCCGGCGAGGCCCACCTGGGCCATGTCTTCACCGACGGCCCCCAGGACCGGGGGGGCCTGCGCTACTGCATCAACTCCGCCTCCCTGCTTTTCGTGCCCTATGAGGAAATGGCAGAAAAAGGCTACGGCTACCTCATCCCCGCCTTTGACGCGCAAAGCCCTGAATAAGGCAAAGGCTTAGGGCAGGATCACCCGGCTTTCACCGCTCCGGCTGTCCTCCAGCACCATCTGATGAAACAGGCAGCTAAGGCCGCCTACGGAAACGTCCTGATGGTGGTGGCCGAAGAACCACTTTTTATAGCGCCCCTGGGCGTATATCCTGTCCAGCATAAAGGCGGGATGCGCGCGGCTGTGGGGCGCTGTTTTCATGTGCTCATAATAGCTTTCCGGCGGCACCCGGAGGGAAAAGCCGAACTGCGCCTCCACAAAGCTGCGGGGGCCGTCGTGGCTGATGAGATAGTCCGGCGTCCGGCGCTTAAAATAGGCCACGATGATTTCCTCCGCCCGGGGCTTGGTGAGCAGCTCCTCCGGAAAGACATCCACCCCCAGCTGCCGCCAGAAAAAATCAATGGACAGCCCGCCCGGATAAAACCAAAAGCGCTTGCCCCCCAGGGTGGCGGTCTCCCCCGGCAGGGGGGCAAAAATGTTCCCGCCCAGGTCAAAGCCCCGGCAGCCAAAGCGCCGGATAAGGGGCTGGCGCATAATCCAGCCATAGTTCTCATGGTTTCCCAGGCAGACGATCACCTTCATGGGCAGTTCCTGCCACCAGGCCAGCACCTGATCCCAGTCCGCCCGCCAGGGCGCCCCCATATCCCCCAGGTGGATCAGCGCGTCCCGCCTGCCAAGACCCAGCTGCGAAACCTTTGGTGAACGCAGCTTGTCCAGATCCTTATGGGAATGGGTATCCCCCACAAACAAAAAACGCATCGCTTTCCCCCGCGCAAGAGCCTGACGGCGTCAGGCCCTTTGCTCTCTTAGGGCTTCACCGCCCGGGTCATCACAAAGGAGGGGATGTTCAGCTCGCGCAGCCGGCCTGTGCTGTTGGTGTCCTCCAAAAGATGGGTCAGGATGAAACCCGCTTTCAGCTGCCCGCCAAGCTGCTCCTCCAGGGTATGGGAGAACTGGATGCCGCTGTCCGTGGCCTCCAGAACGCGCCGGTGTCCGGGATTTAGCAAAGGGTTAAAGGGCAGGCCGAACACGATCCGCTCCTCTTTTTCATCCACAATGTAGTTGATCCCCGTGTCCAGGCCGCACAAGAGCGCCCCGCCGGGTTTTAACACCCGGAAGCATTCCTTAAAAATGGGTTCCACCTTTTCCACATAGCAGTTGGACACGGGATGAAAGACCAAATCAAACCGGCTGTCTGCAAACGGCAGCGGCCTGGTCATGTCCCCCCGGATGATCTCAATGGCATAGCCTTCCCGGGCGGCCACCAGGCGCTCGCTTTCCAGCTGCTTTTCCGAGTAGTCCAGCACCGTGCACCGGGCCCCCAGGGCCGCAAACACCGGCATCTGCTGGCCGCCCCCGGAGGCCAGACCCAAAACGGCCTTGCCTTCAAGCGCACCAAACCACTCCTTTGGCACCGGGCGGTTGGGTGTGAGCACCACCTGCCACGCCCCCTGCCGGGCGCGCTGATACACCTCATGGCTGATCGCTTGCCCCCACTCCCAGCCTTCCGCCACCCAGCGGTCAATGGTCCGGGCGTTGATGTCCTGATAGTTTTCCACTCAGCTGCTCCTCGTGGCCAGCGTCTCCTCGTCCTCCTGGAGCACCCGGTACATCTCCGCCGCCTGGTCCTTGCGCACCGTCTCCTGAAGGCGGGTGATCTCATAGCGGCCCAGGCGGCTGCCAAAGCGGATTTCCAGCACATCCCCTTCCTTCACCTCCGCCCCGGCCTTGGCCGTCCGGCCATTCAGGCTGACCCGGCCGCCGTCGCAGGCCTCCTTGGCCACGGTGCGGCGCTTGATGATGCGGGACACCTTAAGGTACTTGTCCAGGCGCATAAATCCCTCCTCCTTTAATACAAAAAAGCTGCGGGCAAGAGCTTTGCGCCGCAGCGTATCAGAGCAACTGATGATTAGTTGAGCTGATCCTTGAAGGTCTTGCTGGCCTTGAAGGTGGGGGCCTTGGAAGCCTTCACCTTGATCGGCTCGCCGGTGCGGGGGTTGCGGGCGGTGCGGGCGGGGCGCTTCTTGGCTTCAAAGGTGCCAAAACCAATCAGCTGGACCTTCTCGCCCTTCTTCAGGGTGGTCTGGATGGTGGCCAGTACGGCGTTGACGGTCTTCTCGGCATCAACTTTCTTCATGTCGGTTGCTTTGGCCACTGCGGCGATCAACTCAGTCTTATTCATGCGCTTACCTCCAAAATTAGTCTGATGAAAGCAAAACTACTGTACTTTCATTTTACTTCGTTCCCAGTATACCCCCATTTCGAGGCTTGTCAACATTTTAAGCGTCTTTTTGTCTGATTTTATCGCACTTTCCATCCATAAAAAACGGCGGATGAACTTTTCGGTGGCCAAATGGAGCGCCTGGCCCCCTGAAACGCCCATCAAACGGGCGGTGTTGACGCAGGAGAACAGCAGGTCTCCCAGCTCTTCCAGCGCCTCCCCGGGCCTTCCCAGGGCCTGGCGCAGTTCCTCCGCCTCCTCCTCCACCTTCTCAAGGGCCTGGCTGGCTTCTTCCCAGTCAAAGCCCACCTGGGCCGCGGCGGCCTGCACCTTTTCCGCCCGCATCAAAGGCGGGAAACTGCCGGGCACCGCCAGCATGGCCTCCCCGGGGCTTTTGTCCCCCCGCTCCGCCTTCTTGATCTCATCCCAGGTCTTCTTCACTTCCTCCGCCGTGTCCAGATGCATCTGGCCAAAGATATGGGGATGGCGGCGGATCAGCTTTTGGCAGATGTTTTCCAGCATCTCCCCCCAGCTTAAGGTGCCCTGCTCCTCCCCCACCACCGCGTGGAAGGCCAGCTGAAGGAACACGTCCCCCAGCTCCTCCGCAGCTTCCGCCCAGTTCCCGGCCAGAAGCTCGGCCGCCGCCTCGTTGGCCTCCTCCACCAGGTATTTGGCCAGGCTTTCATGGGTCTGCTTTTTGTCCCAGGGGCAGCCCTCAGGCCCCCTGAGACGGCGCATAAGGGCCAGCAGATCCTCCGGGTCAAAGGCGGTTTTTTCAAGCAGCGGCAAAGGAAACACGATAAAACCCGCCCGGTGGTCGTATTTTTTCTGGCGGTCAATGTCAGGAAGACGCATCCAGCTGCCCCTCCGCAGCCCCTGATCCCCGGGCGCAAAGAACAGCACCCGGGCATTCTCCCCATAGACCGGCAGCAGTTTCAGCTTCACATCCCCCGCCAGGGGGCGGCTGTTCAGCTCCACCACCACCAGGGGCTGCTGGGCGTTATAAACCTGAAGGGACACGGCGCTTGACACCAAAAAGGGCCCCGCCGCTTCCACCTGGGACACAAAGGGGCCCTCCAGGGGCACCCCGGGCAGCACCCGAAGGCTGTCCCCCGCCTCTTCCCGGATCAGCCGCACCGTCTCATCCCGGGCCGGGTCCGCCACGGCATAGCTCACCGCCCGCTTGCGGGCCAGGGTAAGCACATGGCCGGCCGCCGCCCGGGCAAAGGCGTCAAAATCCGGGCTTTCCTCGTGCAGATGATCCAGGCTTGAAAAAGCGACGCCTTCCTCCTCCAAAAGCGCCGCCGCCCCATGCCGGGCGGTGCGCAGCACAAGGCAGCCCGCCTTCTTCATCTGCTTTAGCGCCCCCAGGGTGATCAGGTCCCTGTGGCCGGGCCCCAGGGCCACCACGGTGATGGTATGCAACTTATTCCCTCCCCCGGGGCCTGCCCGGCAGCTCGTCAGGCCGGATCGCCCCTGTTTTCAGCGCCGCAGCGCCATACAGCGCCACCGCCCCTGCCAGAAACAGCCCCATCAGGGGCCAGCTGCGCCCGATGGCCTCCCCCCACAGGGCGCGGACCGCCGCCACCGGCAGCGCCATGATCAGGGTGGCCAGCGCGGGCCTGATCACCGCATCCCGCCAGGACCACTTAAGCCCCGTGTTTTTCAGCACATGGTAAAGGTTCAGCCCGCCGCTTAGGGCATAGCAGGCCAGGGAGGCGTAGGGCGCGCCGCCGATGTTGATCTCCGGCCGGTTCACCGCCGTATAGTTGATGGCGATTTTCACCACAATCCCCGCCGCCAGGGTGTACATGGGAATGCGCTGGCGGCGCAGCCCCTGCAAAATCCCGCTGGTGGCCTGCACCAGGGTAAAGACCACGATGGTCAGGGAGCTGATCTGCAAAAGATCAGCCCCCAAGCGCAGCTGCTCCGGGGTGTATTCCCGGCTAAACAGCAGGGTGAGGATGGGATGGGCCATCAGGCTCATCCCCACGGAGCTGGGCAGCCCCACCACCATGGCCATGCGGATGCCCGTGGCGGCATCCCGCCGCACGCCCTCCTGATCCCGGCGCGCCTTTTTCTCCGAGATGGCGGGCACCAGGTTGGAGGACATGGCCATGGCAAGCGCCGTGGGCACATTGATCAGCGAAAGCACCAGGCCATAGATGCCATAGCGGGACAGCGCCTCCAGTTCCGGAAGGTAGGCCTTCATCTGGCGCACCAGCATAAAGCTGTCCACCGCCCCTGCCAGGGGCACGATGCTGGCGCCAATGGTGATGGGGATGGCGGTCACCACCAGCTCCCGGGCGATGGCCCGGGCGGGGGCGGGCGGCGTCTGGTCCAGGGCCGCCGCCTGGCTTATCCCCGGCTTTTTCACCAGATAGTCCCCCATCATGTAAAGAAGGGCCGCCCCTTCCGCGATGGTGGTGCCAAGAAGCGCTCCGCTGGCCCCCAGCACAAAGCCGCCCCGCTCCATGCCGATAAAGGCCAGGGGCAGCGCGATCCCCACCTTGCCCACCTGCTCGATTAACTGGCTGATGGCGGTAGGCCACATGCGCCGCTGCCCCTGCATATAGCCCCGAAAGGCGCTCATGGCGCAGACAAAAAACAGGCTGGGCGCTATCATCATAAACCCGGCCCGGGATTCCTCCGTGCCTGTGCCCTGGGCCAGACGGCCGCTTGTGAGCATCATCAACAGCATGCTGATAAACCCCAGCGCGCTTAGCATCACCAGGGCGATGCGGAAGGTGCGCCGGGCGTTATTCGCCTGCCCGTGGGCCAGGCTGCCCGCCACCATGCGGGAGATAGCCACCGGGATGCCCGCGGAGGACACCGCCAGCATCAGGTTATAGGTGGGGAAAACCTGGTTGTACACCCCCATCCCCGGGGGCCCGATGAGGTTGGCCAGGGGGATGCGGTAAAGCACCCCCACCACCTTGCAGATCAGCCCCGCCAGGCCCAGGATGGAGATCCCCCCGACAAGGGAACGCTGGCGGGAGGTCATAAAAAAGCCTCCGGAAAATACAGCGGGAGAAGCGCCGCTTGCCCGGGGCGCTTCTCCCGTTCCCTTAACTCAGGCGTTTTCATCATGGCCCTGGCCGCCCATGTCTTCCAAAACCCCCTCATCCACAGCTGCCTGCCCGTTTTCTTCAGGGGTCAGCATGTCTTCATCCTCTTCTTCCTCCGCCATGGCACGGGCCACGTCCACAATGCGGCTGCCGTTTGACACCCTCATGATGCGCACGCCCTGGGCCGCGCGGCCGGTCTGCCGGATGGTCTCCGCAGGCACCCGGATGATGGTGCCGTCGTCTGTGATCACCATGATGTCCTCATCCGGCCGCACCATCAAAAGCGCCGCCAGGGGACCGGTTTTCTCGGTGAGGTTCATGGTTTTTACCCCCTTGCCGCCCCGGCGCTGATCCCGGAAGAGGCTCAGGTCGCTGCGCTTGCCAAAGCCCAGTTCAGACACGCTGAGCACTTCGCCCCCCTCTTCCACCAGCGCCAGGGAGATCACCTCGTCCTGTTTGTCCAGGCGGATGGAGCGCACGCCCATGCTGGCGCGCCCGGAGGCGCGGATGTCCGCTTCATCAAAGCGGATCGCCTTGCCCCAGCGGGTGCCCACCATCACCTCGCCGTCCCCCTCGGTGAGGATAGCGCCGATGAGCAGGTCGTCCTCTTTTAAAGTGATGGCGATCAGCCCTGAGCGGCGGATGTTGCGGTACTCCCTCAGGGCGGTCTTCTTGATCAAGCCGTTTTGGGTCGCCATGATCAGGTACTGGCTGTCCCGGTCCTCCTTGGGCACCGGGATCATGCCGGACACCTTTTCCTCCGCCTCCAGGGGGAGGATGTTGACAATCGCGGTGCCCCGCGCGGTGCGGGAGGCCTCCGGGATCTCAAAGCATTTTACATTATAGGCCCGGCCCCGGTCGGTGAAGAAGAGCAGGTCGTCATGGGAGTGCACGGTGAAGATCTGCTCCACATAGTCCTCTTCCCGAAGGCCCGTGGCGCTGATGCCCTTGCCGCCCCTGTGCTGGGAGCGGTAGGTGGACTGGGGCAGGCGCTTCACATAGCCAAAGTGGGACAGGGTGACCACCATGTCGTCCTTGGGGATCAGATCCTCATAGTCGATTTCGCCATAGATGAGGGAGATCTCCGTACGCCTGGCATCCGCGTATTTGTCCCGGATCTGGCTCAGCTCCTCCCGGATGACAGCGCGCAGCTTGTCCCGGTCCGCCAGGATGCTGCTGAGGTAGGCGATGGTGCGCTGCAGCTCGTCATACTCCGCCTGCAGCTTGTCCGCCTCCAGGCTGGTCAGCCGGGCCAGGCGCATGTCCAAAATCGCCTGGGCCTGCTTGTCGCTGAAGCCAAAGACGCTGATCAGGCCTTCCTTGGCCTGGGCCGTGTCCTTGGAGCCCCGGATCAGCTTGACGATCTCGTCAATATGCCCCAGCGCCTTTAGCAGCCCTTCCAGGATGTGGGCGCGGGCCAGGGAGCGGTCCAGATCATACTGGGTGCGCCGGGTCACCACTTCCTCCTGATGACGGATGTAGTGGTGGATCATCTCTTTTAGGGTCAAAACCCGGGGCTGGCCGTCCACCAGCGCCAGCAGGATGGCGCCAAAGGTCTCCTGCATCTGGGTGTGCTTGTAAAGGTAGTTTAGGACCACGCTGCTCTGGGCGTCCCGCTTTAGCTCGATCACCACGCGCATGCCGTCCCGGTCGGACTCGTCCCGGATGTCGCTGATGCCGTCCAGGCGCTTTTCATGCACCAGCTCCGCCATCTTGGTGATCAGGCGCGCCTTGTTCACCATGTAGGGAAGCTCGGTGACGATGATGCGGTTGCGGCCATTGGGCAGGGTTTCCACCTCGCACCTGGCCCGCACATAGATGCGCCCGCGCCCGGTATAGTAGGCCTCCCTAAGGCCCGCCCGGCCCAGGATGATCCCCCCGGTGGGGAAGTCCGGCCCCTTGATGTACTCCATCAACTCGTCCAGGCTGATGTCCGGGTCCTCAAGCATGGCGATGGTGCCGTCAACCACCTCCCCCAGGTTGTGGGGCGGGATGTTGGTGGCCATGCCCACGGCGATGCCGGAGGAGCCGTTGACCAACAGGTTGGGGAATCGGCTTGGCAGCACGGTGGGCTGCATCAGGGTTTCGTCAAAGTTGGGGTAGAAGTCCACCGTGTCCTTGTCGATCTCGCCAATCAGATGGCCGGCGATTTTGGACATGCGGGCCTCGGTATAGCGCATGGCGGCCGGCTGGTCGCCGTCCACCGAGCCAAAGTTGCCCTGCCCGTCCACCAGCATGTAGCGGATGGAGAAATCCTGCCCCAGGCGCACCATGGCGTCATACACGGAGGAATCCCCGTGGGGGTGGTATTTGCCCAGCACGTCGCCCACGATGCGGGCGCTTTTGCGGTAGGGCTTGTCGCTGGTCATGCCCAGCTCGTTCATGGCATAGAGAATACGCCGGTGCACCGGCTTCAGCCCGTCCCTGACATCCGGCAAGGCCCGGTTGATAATCACCGCCATGGAATAGGCGATGAAGGATCGCTTAACCTCGGTCTCCAGCTCCGTGGGGAGCAGCCTGTCCTGAATCTCGCTCATCTTCTGTCCTGTCTTTTATGTATTATATGTCCAGATCCGCCACCATGTCGTAGTTCTGCTCGATAAACTCCCGCCGGGGCTCCACCTGATCGCCCATCAAGAGGGTGAAGGTCTCATCCGCCGTGATGGCGTCGGACACCGTCACCTGCATCATGGTGCGGGTCTCCGGGTTCATGGTGGTCACCCAGAGCTGCTCGGAGGACATCTCCCCCAGGCCCTTGTAGCGCTGCAGCTCCGGCTTGGGCTCCCGGCCGATTTCGTCCATCAGCTTTTCCAGGGCCGCGTCGTTATAGACATAGTGCTCCTGCTTGTTCTTGGTGACCTTGTAAAGCGGGGGCATGGCGATATACACATGCCCCTTTTCAATCAGCGGGCGCATATAGCGGTAGAAGAAGGTGAGCAGCAAAACCCGGATATGGGCGCCGTCAACATCCGCGTCCGTCATGCACACGATGCGGTGATAGCGCAGCTTGCTTAAGTCAAAGTCCTGCCCGATGCCGCAGCCAAAGGCGGTGATCATGTTCTTGATCTCCTCGTTCATGAGGATACGGTCAAGGCGGGTTTTCTCCACATTTAAGATTTTGCCCCTTAAGGGGAGGATGGCCTGGAAGTGCCGGTCCCGGCCGTTCTTGGCAGAGCCGCCGGCGGAGTTGCCCTCCACCAGGAAAATCTCGCACTTGGCCGGATCCGTCTCCGAGCAGTCCGCCAGCTTCCCCGGCAAGGCAGCTGACTCCAGCACCGTCTTTCGCCGGGTGAGCTCCCGGGCCTTCCGGGCGGCCTCCCGGGCGCGGGCGGCGCCCAGGCAGCGGTCCAGGATCACCTGGCCCACAGAGGGGTTTTCCTCCAGGAAGATGCCCAGCTGCTCGCCCACCAGGCTGTCCACAATGCCCCTGACCTCGCTGTTGCCCAGCTTGGACTTGGTCTGGCCTTCAAACTGGGGCTCTTTAAGCTTTACCGAGATCACCGCCGCCAGGCTTTCCCGCACGTCCTCGCCCTTTAGGTTGGCGTCCGCTTCCTTTAAAAACTTGTGCCGGCGGCCATAGTCGTTGATGGTGCGGGTGAGGGCGGAATAAAAGCCGATCAGGTGGGTTCCCCCCTCCGGGGTGCGGATGTTGTTGGCAAAGGCATAGACGCTCTCCTGATAGGAGTCGTTATACTGCAGCGCCACCTCCACCGCCACCTCGTTGCGCAGACCCTCCATGTAGACGGGCTCGCTAAAGAGGGTGCTGCGGTTTTTGTTCAGGTATTTGACAAACTCCCGGATGCCGCCCTCATAGTGGAAGCTGCGGGCATAGACGGGCTCCACCCGCTCGTCCGTGATGTCGATGCGGATGCCCTTGTTTAAAAAAGCCATCTCCCGCATCCGGGCGCTCAGCACCTCCATGCGGAAATCGCTGCCCACGTCAAAGATGCCCCCGGGTTCCTCCTGGCTGATGATGTCCGGCCAAAAGCGGATCAGGGTGCCGGTGCGGTCCGTTTCACCGATCACCTTCAGGTCATAGTCCGGCTTGCCCCGCTGGTAGCTTTGCTCATGAATCTGGCCGTGCTGATGCACCGTCACCACCAGCCTGCGGGACAGGGCGTTTACCACGGAAGCGCCCACGCCGTGCAGGCCGCCGGACACCTTGTAGCCGCCGCCGCCAAACTTGCCCCCCGCGTGCAGCACCGTCAGGCAGACCTCCACCGCCGGGCGCCCCAGCTTGGGGTGGATGCCCACGGGAAAGCCGCGGCCATTGTCCTTTATGCTGACGGAGCCGTCCTCATGCAGGGTCACCTGGATATGGTCGCAGTAGCCGGCCAGGGCCTCGTCAATGGCGTTGTCCACAATTTCGTAAACCAGGTGATGCAGGCCGTTTTGATCGGTGGAGCCGATGTACATGCCGGGGCGCTTGCGCACCGCCTCCAGCCCTTCCAGCACCTGGATGTCCTTCTCGTCATAAGCCGCGTCCACATGGGTGGCCATGGCCGAAATATCCTGAAAATTATCCTGGGTCATTCCTTACCTCACAATATCATTTACCGCTGTCCAAAAGCGCGGACAGCGCCTTTTCCGACACCTTAATTATAGCATGTTTTGGTAAGAATTAAAAGGGCAAACCAGGCTCTCATATATCGATAAACCCCATATTTTACAGGCTTTGGGGTGGATCTGCCCTTTTGTATAATTTGGTAAAGGATAAAGGGGGATTTTCCAGCCTCAATGGCCCCGGAATAAACAGGAAAAATGCAGCCCGCCCCTTTTGACAGCCCGGCCCGTCTGTGGTAGGATGTGCGCATAAACCGCTGAGGAAGACGAGTAAGCGGAAGCGCTTGAAACAAAGAGAGCCGCCAGAGGTGGGAATGCGGCATGAGAGCGTCCGGTGAATGGCCTTCCGAGGGTTGCTTCAAACGGGAAACCCAGTAGAAGCAGACGGGAACCGCGCCCGTTATCAAGGCGGCATGTGTGTCGGCGCATGGAACAAGACGGCTTCACAGCCAATTTGAGTGGTACCGCGGTATAATCGCCTCAAGCAACATTGTTTGAGGCGTTTTTATATCGCAAGGCATGGGCTCCGACAGCCATAAAAAGAAAAAGGAGACCTGAAACCATGAAGAAACTTCGCATCATCCTGATTCTGGCCCTGATCCTGCCCCTGATCAGCCTCTGCGCTTCCGCTGAAACCCTGCGGATCGGCATCGCCCAGTTCGCGGTGCACGGCTCGCTGGACAATGTGCGGGAGGGCTTCCTTTTGGGTCTGGCCGAAGGGGGCTATGTGGACGGGGAGAACATCACCGTGGAGGTGCAAAACGCCCAGGCGGACATGGGCATGGCCAGTGCCATCGCCTCCGCCTTTGTGGACAACCGCTTTAACCTGATCTGCGCCATCGCCACCCCCATGGCGGTGGTCAGCGCCAACACCGCGGACGGTGAAATCCCCGTGATCTACGCCGCCGTCACCTCCCCCTTTGAGGCGGGGCTGGCGGATGAAGCCGGGCGCTCCAATCTGAACGTCACCGGCACCAGCGACCAGCCGCCCATCGCCCGCCAGCTGGAGCTGATCCGGGCGCTGCAGCCGGAGGCCAGGAAAATCGGCCTGCTCTACACCGTGGGGGAGGTAAACTCCCAGGTGCTGGCCCGGCAATACAAAGAACTCGCGCCGGAATATGGCTTTGAAATCGTGGAGGTTACGGTGAGCGCGGGCTCTGAAATCGCCCTGGCGCTGCCGAGCCTTGTCTCCCAGGCGGATTGCCTGAGCATGCTGCTTGACAACACCGTGGTGCAATACCTGGATCTGGTGCTGGACGCGGCGGAGGACGCCGGCATCCCGGTGTATGGCAGCGAGATTGAGCAGGTATCAAAAGGCGCCGCCGCCACCGCCGGCATCGACTATGTGGCCCTGGGGCATCAGACCGGCCTTTTGGCCGCCCGGGTGCTAAACGGCGAGACTGCGGACAGCATCCCCTTTGTCCAGGTGGAGGACGCCGCGCTCTACTATAACCCCCAGGTGCTCAAAGACCTTGGCCTCACCATCCCCGAGGCGCTCTCAGGCCAGCTCATCGACGCCAGCGGCAGGTGAGCATGCAGATTCTTTCCTCCTTTACAGCAGCCCTGCCCAGCGCCATAGAGCAGGGCCTGCTCTATGCGGTGATGGCCCTGGGCGTCATGATCACCTACCTGGTATTGGACTTTCCGGATCTGACGGTGGACGGCTCCTTCCCCTTGGGGGCGGTGGTGAGCGTGCGGCTGATCATGGGCGGCGCAAACCCTGTGGCGGCCATGCTGGCCTCAGCCGCAGCCGGCGCCCTGGCGGGGCTGGTCACCGGGCTTATCCATGTGAAGCTCAAGGTGCGGGACCTGTTTTCCGGCATCATCGTGATGACCGCCCTGTACTCCATCAACCTGCGCCTGGCGGGGGACAGCGCGCTGCTGCCCCTGCCCCGCACCAGCCTCACCCTTTTTCGCAACAACCCGGTGGCAGACGCCCTGCCCCGGGGCTTTGGCACCCTGATCATCGCCCTGGTGATCGCCCTTGTGGTAAAGGCCCTTTTGGACCTTTTCTTCAAGACCCGGGCCGGCTTTCTGCTAAGGGCCGCGGGGGACAACCCCCAGGTGGTGACCGCCCTGGCCCGGGACAAGGGCCAGGTGAAGATCATGGGCCTGATGATCGCCAACGCCCTGGTGGCCCTCTCCGGGGGCATTGTGGCCCAGGAGCAGCGCATGTTTGAGATCTCCATGGGCACAGGGTCCATGGTGCTCTCCCTGGCCTCCGTGATCCTGGGGGTCAACCTGCTGGGCAAACTGGATAAAATCAGCACCACCCTCAAAGTGATCATCGGGGCGGTGCTCTACAAAATCAGCGTCACCTTCGCCATTGCCTGCGGGCTTAAGCCGGGGGACCTGAAGCTGATCACATCCCTCCTGTTCCTGGTGATCTTAGCGGCGGGGCTCTTCCCCAAAGGAGGCAAAAAACATGCTGGCCCTTGAGCATATCCACCTCACCTACAACCCGGGCACCGTCAGGCAGATGGGCCTGTTTCAGGATTTTTCCCTCACCGTGCCCCAGGGGCAGTACTTAAGCGTGGTGGGCTCAAACGGCTCCGGCAAAACCACCATGCTCAACCTGCTCTGCGGAAGCCTCCCGCCGGATCAGGGGCGGGTCATCATGGCGGGAAAGGACATCACTGCCCAAAGCGAACACCTGCGCGCGCGCAAAATCGGCCGCATCCACCAAAACCCGGGCCTGGGCAGCTGCGCCCAGATGAGCATCCTGGAAAACCTGGCCCTGTCTGACAGCAAACAAAAGCGGATGAACCTGCTGCCCGCTATTGACAGAAAACAGGTGGAGCGCTACCGGGCGATGCTGGCCCCTCTGGGCCTGGGGCTTGAAAATATGCTGGAGGCCCGGGCGGGCACCCTGTCCGGCGGCCAGCGCCAAGCCCTGGCCCTGATCATGGCGGTGATGACCCCCATCACCTGCCTGATCTTAGACGAGCATACCGCGGCCCTTGACCCCAAGACCGCGGACACCATCATGGCGCTGACTGACAGCATCATCAAAGAAAAGGGCATCACCGCCATCATGGTCACCCACAACCTGCGCTACGCCCTGGAGCATGGCAACCGCCTCATCATGATGCACCAGGGCCGGGTGGTGCTGGATGAAAGCGGGGAGGATAAGGAACAGCTGCGCCTGGAAAGGGTGCTGGGCCTGTTTAACGAGATCAGCGTGGAGTGCGGCAATTAATCAGCGCCGGAAGATCTTCCGGCGCTGAGGGCGCTTCTCTTATCCGCTCACCCCATCCGCCTGTCAGACGGTCAGGCGGATGCTTTTTTTGCCGGTTAAGGCCCAGGTTCTTTGATCCGGCTGGCCCAGTCCCACGTAAAATACGGGTTTTTGCCCCATGAGCGCCTGTCCCGCCTGGTCGTAAACAACAAGGCGCTGCTGGTCCACCTGCAGGGTGACGCTGGCCGTCTCCCCGCCCTTTAGGTCAACCCGCTTAAAGGCGCACAGCCGCGGGTTGAGGGGGGCGTTGGGATCCCCCTTTTGCTCACAGTACACCTGCACCACGTCCTCCGTGTCCCTTAGGGCGCGGTTTTCCAGCTCCGCCCGGATGAGGTAGCCCTTTTCATCAGGCCAAACAGCGGCTTCCTTCACCCGGATATCCCCAAAGGTCAAGCCATAGCCAAAGGGGTACAGGGGCGCCTCTTTCAGGTAGCGGTAGGTGCGGGACGCCATGCTGTAGTCCTCAAAATCCGGCAGGCGCGCCAACTGGCTGTTGTGATAAAAGGTAATGGGCAGCTTGCCCGAAGGGGAGACCCGGCCCAGCAGGATGTCCGCCACCGCCTTGCCGCCCCGGGCGCCGGGATACCAGGCGAGAAGCAGCGCATTGGCCCGCTCCCCCGCGGCCTCAAGGTCAATGGCGCTGCCCGCCATCAGGCAGATCACGGTGGGCTTGTTGGTATCAAGCACCGCCTCCATCAGCCGGCGCTGAGAAAGGGGAAGCAGCAGGTCCGCCTTGTCGCCGGAGGCATCCGCGTTGCCGGTGTCCCCCTCTTCCCCTTCCAGTGTTTCGTCCAGGCCCACCACCAGGACCACCGCGTCCGCCGCTTCCGCCACGGCCACGGCCTCTGAAATCCGGTCATCCGGCAGGGCCAGCTTTTCCTCCCGGTCCTGCCACAGGTGACAGCCCTGGGCGTAAAGCACCCGCACCTCCTCCGGCAAGGCGTCCTGCAGGCCCTCCAGCACCGTGATATAGCGGGAAGAGGTGCCGTGGTAGTTGCCAATAAGCGCCTGACGGCTGTTGGCGTTGGGGCCAATCACCGCCAGGGTGCGCAGCTTCCCGGCGTCAAAGGGCAGAAGGCCGTCGTTTTTCAGCAGCACACAGCTGCGCCTGCTGGCCTCCTCCGCTGTTTTCAGGTGCCGGTCACAGGCCACCACGGTCAAAGGAATGCCGTCATGCTCCGAACCCTCAAACAAGCCCAGCAAAAACCGGGTGGTATACAGCCGGATGGCAGCCGTTTTGATGTCCTCCTCCGTGATCAGGCCCTCCTGATGGGCGATGAGCAGGTGGAGGTAGGTGTTGCCGCAGTTTAAGTCGCAGCCTGCCAGAAGCGCCATGGCGGCGGACTCCGGAAGGGTGCTGGTCACCTTGTGGTGTTCATGAAAATCCCGGATGGCCCAGCAGTCGGAGACAAAATGCCCCTCAAAGCCCCATTCCTCCCGCAGAATCCCCTGAATCAGCCTGGGGCTTCCGCAGCAGGGCTCGCCGTTTAAACGGTTATAGGCCCCCATCACCGCCTCCACCCCGGCCTCAGTGACCAGGGCCTTAAAAGCGGGGAGGTAGGTTTCCGCCAGGTCCCTGGGGCTGACCGTGGCGTCAAACTCATGCCGCAGCGCCTCCGGCCCGGAATGGGCCGCATAGTGCTTGGCGCAGGCGGCGGCCTTCATCGTCCCGCCCTGGCCCTGGAGGCCCTGTACAAAGCTGATGCCAAGGGCACTGCTTAAATAGGGGTCCTCCCCATAGGTCTCCTGGCCCCGGCCCCAGCGGGGATCCCGGAAGATGTTCACATTGGGCGACCAGAAGGTCAGGCCCTTATAGATGTCCCGGTCATTTTGTCTGGCTGCGGCATTGTATTTGGCCCGGCCTTCGGTGGCCACGATCTCCCCCATCGCCTGGGTGAGCCCCGGATCAAAGCAGGCGGCCATCCCGATGGCCTGGGGAAAGCTGGTGGCTGTCCCCGCCCGGGCCACGCCGTGGAGGCCCTCGTTCCACCAGTTATAAGCGGGAATCCCCAGCCGGGGGATAGCAGGGGCGTCATAGCGCAGCTGGGAGGCGGCCTCCTCCAGGGTCATCCGCCCCACCAGCTCCCGGGCTTTCTGTACGGCTTCGTGTCGTGGCATTGCCCTCTCCTTAAAACGCGGGATTGGCTCAGCCCTTCACAGCGCCCAGCGCCACACCCGCGATGATGTACTTGGACAGCAGAAAGTAGATGACAAACAGCGGCAGCACCGTCAGCACCAGGCCCAGGTACACCGCCCCGTATTCCGTGCGGTAGATGTCCCCCCTTAAGAGGCTGACCATGATGGGCAGGGTGTACTTATCCTTGTTGGTCAAAAGAATCATCGGCAAAAAGAGGTTGTTCCAGCTGCCCACAAAGATGAAGATGGCCTGGGTGGCCATGGCCGGCTTCATGATGGGCAGGATGATGCGGTTAAAGGTGCTGAATTCCCCCGAACCGTCGATGCGGGCGGAGTCCACCAGCTCCAGATGCAGAGAGCCCAGCATATACTGCCGCATGAAAAACACCGTGGCCGGGGAGGCGATGGCGGGCAGAATCAGCGCCAGGAGGTTGTTGGTCATTCCGATGCGGTACATGAACTGATAAAAGCCGATGCTGGTCACCTGGGCGGGGATCATCATCACCGCTAAAATCACGGTGAAGAAGGCCTGGCGCATCTTCCAGGAATAGGCCACCAGGGCATAGGCCGTCAGGGTGGAAAAGTAGATCGCCAGGGCGGTGGCCCCGGTGGAGATAATCACGGAGTTGTAAAAGCCCACAAAGGGGTCAAAGGTTTTGCCGGTGAGGATGGCGTAGTTGCTGGCCAGAAAGCGGGAAGGGATCAGGGAAACGCCGCTTTGCTGGATTTCAAAGGTGCTGCGGGTGGCGTTGACAAACATCACCACAAAGGGAAACAGGCTCATCATCGCCAGAAAAACGCAGAACGCATAGATAAACAGGCGAAAGGCGCTGCGGCCCACGGAGTTGCTGCGCTTCATTGGCCGCCTCCCTTCTTGAGGAAATTCCCCTGTTTGAGCTGCCGGGCCAGCTGGCGGGCCTCCTTTTTCTCCCGGGCCAGGTTTTTGTCCCGCATCAGGAGGAAAATGAGGAGGGAGAACACCGCGATGATCGCAAACACAATCATGCTGGCCGCAGCCGCGCGGTTATAAAGATAACTGCCGCTGAAGGCCTGGTTGTAGATAAACAGGCTGGTGGTCAGGGTGGCGTTCCCCGGCTGACCCAGGTTGAACAGCCTGGGAATGTCAAACATATTAAGGCCGCCGATCATGCTGGTGATCAGCACAAACAGCAGGATGGTTCTCAGGTTTGGCAGGGTGATCAGGAAAAAGGTCTGCACGTCATTGGCGCCGTCGATGTCCGCCGCCTCAAAAATCTCCGGGTTGATGCCCAAAACCCCTGAGATCAGGATAATCATGGTGTAGCCATACCACATCCAGAACTGGATGAAGGCGACAATCACCTGCGAGGCCGTCTTGTCCGTCAAAAAATAATAGGGCTGCGACAGGGCGCCTGTTTTCACCAGGATGTCATTGATCGGGCCCATGGGGTAACCAAAGAGCACGTTAAAAAGGATGGCGATGGTGGCCGCCGTGATGATGTTGGGCAGGTAGAAGACCACCTTGAATAAACCCTGGCCCTTGATTTTGTTGTGGTTTGAGGTGAACCAGGCGGTTAACAGCAGGGCCAGCAGGATTTGAGGGATGAAGTTCATCACCCAGATCTTCAGCGTGTTGGCCAGGGACAGCTTAAAGGAGGCATTGTTTAAAATCAGCCTGAAGTTTTGAAAGGGGTCCTCCAGAACGGAAAAGCTGGTCTTCAGCAGACCCTTTAAGTCCGTAAAACCGATGAACGCCGTGTACAGCGTGGGATACAGCGAAAAAATCAGAAAGGTCAGCACAAAGGGAATGCTGAAGATATAGCCGTACTTCGCATAGCTGATGCGTCTGCGCCGCTTCAATAAATCACTCCTTTGCGGATTGAAGAAACGCCGCGGAAACGGGCCAATCCCGTTCCCGCGGCGACCAGGTACCGGATTATTCCACGATCACGTCCAGGTTGTCAGCGACATTCTGTTTAAACTGCTCCACCGCCTCCTCGCGGCTGATCTGGCCGGAGGTGTACATCCGGACGCTGTCACGCCAGAAGCGGTTGATGGTCTCGTCGTACTGGGTCAGGTTCTTGCCATTGGCAAACGCGTTGGCCGGGACAAACACGTCAAACATATTCTGCCCGCCCAGGAATTCCAGGGAACCGTCAGACTTGGCCATCACAGCGCCGGAGGCCACGGAATCCTTGGTGCCGCCTTCGCCGTGGAGGGTGCCGTTGGCCCAGTGATATTGCAGGCCCTCTTCCGAGGCGTCCAGGGTAATCCAGTTGATGATCTCACCCACGGCTTCCTTTTTCTCGCTGGCGGCGTTGGCCAGAACCCAGGTGCCTCCCCAGAAGAAGCCCACCGGCGGCTCGCACACGGCCCAGTCGCCGTAGGTGCCTTCACCGGGCGCGCTGCCGCCGGAGTTGTCGGCCATCACATAGTTGATCAGCCAGGCAGGGCCGAAGTAGCCGAAGACGCCCTTGGCGCCCTCGCCCTTCATGTCCGCAAACCAGGCGTCCGTCCAGTCCTGGGTGTCGTTATAGAAATCCTCTTCCTTAAGCTGCATGGAGATGTCCAGGAAAGCTTCGCGGTTGGGATCCAGGTTGAGCTTGCCGTCCACCACCCAGCCCGCCTCGGAGCTATTCTCCACCGCGTGCCAGACATCGCCGTCGCCGGAGACAATGCCGTAGCCTTTGGCCTTCAGCTCAGCGGCCGCTTCAAAGAACTTGTCCCAGCCGGGGCCGATCCTGGCGCCAATCTCGGTCGGATCATCCGTGCCAAACACCTCCTGGGCGATGGAACGCCGGTAGATGAAGGCGCCGCCGGTGGCCTGATAACCAAGGGCCACCAGGTTTCCCTCCGGGTTGGTGCCGATGTCCACGGTGTACTGGGCGATGTCCGCCGTCTCAAGGGCGGAAAGGTCGATGCCCAGGTCCTTGTAGGGGGCGGCGAAGCTGGAGGCGTCGCCCTGGGTGTACTTAAGGACGAAGGCCGCTTCCGCCGCGTAGATGTCAGGCGCGTCCGCACCGCCGGCCGCCAGGGCCTGGTCCAGGGCAGGCTGATACGCACCGTCCGTGGTGGCGATGATGGTGACCTTCACATCATACTTGGCAGCAAAGTCGGGGTTGAACTCCAGATACTTCTCAACCATCGTGGGCACTTCATCCGTGAAGGACCAGAGGTTGATGGTTTGCTTTTCCCCGGCCAGGGCGGGAAGCCCCAGGCTCATCAGGAGGGATAGCGCAACCAACAGGGATAAAGTCTTCTTCATCATGGTTCACTCTCCATTCTTTATTTTGTTGTCGCATGTCCACAAGCAGGCGCTACGTTCTTCTTAGCCTTCAGTTACTTCAATTTCATGGTAATTAATCGCCGCTGGCTTGTCAATAGAACGCGGCGCCAAACGCCACGAAAACTACGAAAACGGTTTCCTGAACGGGAGCGATTATTCAGTTTTAAGGGCGGTTTCCGGCTTTGGCGCGGGCACAAAGGGCTGCAGGGCGCCCAGGCCCTCGATATAGGGGGCCAGCTCAAAGGGGCTGTCATGCTGCACCAGCTCCATCACCGCCCGGGCCTCCCGGCCCCTTAGGATGACGGGCTGGAAGTTATTGTATTCCAGCGTGCCGGAGGGGCAAGCCGGGATCAGGTTCACCTGATGGCCCAGGTAGCCCGCCTCCCGGCTGAAGCGCAGGGTCACCTGGGCCAAAAGCGCCTGGGTGGCCCTGAGTTTGGCGTTGCCGCCAAAGGAGAAATTGCCCAGGGAATAGATGATGGAGGCGCCGTCTGTGACCTCCATCCCCTGAACCACATGGGGGTGGTGCCCCACCACCAGGGTGGCGCCGTTTCTGACATACCAGGCCGCCAGACGCTCCTGCGACTGGACCCGCACGGGGCTGTATTCCCTCCCCGCGTGCATCACCGCCACAATGGCGTCACATCCCGCGTCCTTTAAGGTTTGCATGTCCTTTTCCATCTGTTTCCTGAAGCCGCCAAAGGTGGCGCTGTAGGCCCCGGTGAAGCCCACCTTGAAGCCCTCTTTTTCAAAAATCCAGGTGTTGTTCAGCATATTGGTGGTGGCAAACCAGGGCACCCCCACCGCTTCAAGGGCGGCAATGGTGCTCCTGAAGCCCTGGATGCCGTAGTCGATGATGTGGTTGTTGCCCACAAACACCGCCTCCACGCTGCCTGCAGGCAGGATTTGCGCAAAATCCGTGGGGCCTCTGAAATTATAGGTTTTCTCCGCCCGGTTGGCGGAGTGGTCATAGAACACACCCTCCAGGTTGATCACCGTCACGTCGTCATGGGCGAAGAGGGACTGCACCCTGGCAAAAGGGTAGCCATAGCCCCGGGCGGCGACAAAGCTGTCAAAAGAAAGCAGGTTCCTGCGGGTGTGCTCCTCGCTGCCCAGGGTGCAGTCCCCCGCCAGGGTGATCACGACTTCCACCACCTCCTCTTCAATGGCCCCCGCGGGCAGCCAGGAAAAGGCCAGAAGGCCGGTGAGAACCAGGGCTAAAAATTCTCGCATCTTATCTCCCGTCGCGCTTGTTTTCACCGCATCTTAGCAAACCGCCGGGCGGGCTGTCAAACCGCGGGGCGGGAAAATCCTTGTATTCTTAAGGGGCATGCCCTACAATATCCAGACAGGAATACTTTTAGAGGAGTACAGAATGAAAAGGGCAGCAAAAATCGCACTGATTCTGCTGTTGGTCCTCTCCACCGCTCTGGCTGCGGGAGGCCATCTCAGCATAAATTCCGGCCAAAGCCTGGACACTCAATTCAGCGCCTTCAGAAAATATCTGGATGAGCTGCCGGATAAAGACCGGGATCTTTGGCTTTTGGAGCTGACTGCCATCTGTCAGGAAGACCATAAAAGCGCTGAAGGCATGGTATGGATCCCCAAATCCGGAAAGAAATTCCACAGCCACGCCGGCTGCTCCGGCATGCGTGACCCCCGGCAGATAAGCCGGCAGGAAGCCATCGGCCTGGGCTTTGAGCCCTGCAAGCGATGCAAACCATGATTTTTTCGGGAGATGAACCATGCCCATCAGGATAAACGACATCAGGATACGGCCTGTACCCAAAGCGGATCAGGCCGCTTTTCAGGCGGCGCTTGCGCGCCTGAGGGTCCGGGAAGCGGAGGTGATCAGCCGCCGCATCCTCAAAAAAAGCGTGGACGCCCGGGACAAGGGGGACATCCGCCTGGTTTACAGCCTGGAGATCACCCTGGCAGGGGATGAAAAAGCCCTTTTAAGCCGCCTATCCCCGGACGCCGGGCAATGGGCGCCCCCCTCCCAACCCATCCCCTGGCCCAAAACCCAGGCGGCCTTCCGTCCGGTGGTGGCGGGCTTGGGCCCCTGCGGCCTGTTTGCCGCCCTTCTGCTGGCCAGGGCAGGCCTTTCTCCCCTGGTGCTGGAGCGGGGCGAGCCGGTGGACGCCCGCAGGGAGACCGCCCGGCAATTTTTGAAGACCGGCGTTTTAAACCCGGAGAGCAACCTGCTGTTTGGCGAAGGGGGCGCCGGCGCCTTTTCTGATGGCAAGCTCACCACCGGCATCAGCAAGGCCCACTGCCGCCAGGTGCTGGAAACCCTGTGGCAGCACGGCGCGCCGGAGGATATCCTCTATCTCTCCCGCCCCCACGTGGGCACCGACCGCCTGCCCCAGGTGGTGGCCTCCATCCGCGGGGAAATTGAGGCCCTGGGCGGCCGGGTGCTGTTTGGGGCCAAGCTGATGGACGCGGTGCATGACAAGGGGCGGCTGATCGGCTTTCGTTATCATTATCAGGGGGAACTAAAGGAGCAGCCCTGTGACGCCCTGCTGCTGGCCCTGGGCCACTCCGCCCGGGACACCATCACCCGCTTGCATCAGGCGGGGCTTGCCTTCTCCCTCAAACCCTTCTCCATGGGCCTTCGCATCGAGCACCCCCAGGGGCTGGTGGACCAGGCCCAGTATGGCAAGCTGGCCCAAAGCGGCCTTCTGCCCCCGGCGGAATATCACCTGGCCATGCGCACTTCCCAGGGGCGGGGCGCCTATACCTTCTGCATGTGCCCCGGCGGGCAGGTGGTGCCCGCCGCCAGCCAGGAGGGGATGCTCTGCGTCAACGGCATGAGCCCCTACTTAAGAGACGGCCGCAACGCCAACGCGGCCCTTTTGGTGGATGTGCGCCCGGAGGACTATATGCGGGGGGATGATCCCTTAAGCGGCTTTGCCTTTCAAGAGCAGCACGAGAAAAAAGCCTTTGCTTCAGGCGGCGGGGGATACCGGGCCCCGGTGCAGCTGGTGGGCGACTTTTTGGCAGGCCGGCCTTCCCGTGCCCTGGGGGAGGTTTCCCCCACCATCCTGCCCGGACATACCTTAACGGACCTTGCCCCCCTGCTGCCGGACTTTGTGCTCCGGGGCATCCGGGAGGCCATTGAGCATTTTGACCGGCGGCTTAAGGGCTTTGCCCGGGCGGACGCGGTGTTGACCGGCGTTGAAACCCGCTCCTCCTGCCCGGTGCAGGCCCACAGGGACGCCCGGTTCCGGGGCAGCCTGCCCGGCGTCTACCCCGCGGGGGAGGGCGCGGGCCGTGCCGGGGGCATCATGTCCGCGGCGGTGGACGGCCTGCGCTGCGCCCGGATGATGATGGAAAACGCCCAGGCTGGCTGCCTGTAACATACATTCAGACAATTATTGGAGGTAAAACAATGCTTATCATCAAAGGCGGAGAAATCCACGACGGCATCCGGCAGGAAGGCTACCAGGCGGACATCCTGGTGGAAGGGGGCAAAATCAAGCGCATTGAGCCCCGGATCCAGCCGCCTGAAAACGCCCGGGTGACAGATGCCCGGGGGCTTTTGGTTTATCCCGGCTTCATCGACGCCCACAGCCATCTGGGCATGGACGGCTATGGCATCGGCTATGAGGGCACGGACTACAATGAGCTCAACGATATCCTAAGCCCCCAGCTGCGGGGCATCGACGGCTTCAAGCCCCTTCAGCCCACCTTAAGGGAGGCGGCCCTGGCCGGGGTCACCACGGTGAACACCGGCCCCGGCAGCGCCAATGTCCTGGGCGGCACCTTTGTGGCCATGAAAACCGTGGGCACCCGCGCGGATGACATGGTGGTCAAGCGGGATACCGCCATGAAATGCGCCTTTGGCGAGAACCCCAAACGGGTCTACCGGGACAAGACGGACTCCAGCCGCATGACCACCGCCGCCAAATTGCGGGAAATGCTCTTCAAAGCCCGGGAGTACGGGAACAGAAAGACGGCCGCGGGGGAGGATCTGGGAAAACAGCCCCCCTTTGACATGAAGCTGGAAGCCCTGCTGCCGGTGTTAAGCGGGCAGCTTCCTTTAAAGGCCCACGCCCATGCCACCGAGGACATCTTCACCGCCATCCGCATCGCCCGGGAGTTCAATCTGGCCATCACCCTGGAGCATGTCACCGAGGGCCATCTGATCACCAGCCATCTGGTGAAGGAGAACATCCCCCTGGCCATCGGCCCCTCCCTCACCCACGCCAGCAAGTTTGAGCTGCGCAACAAAACCTTTGACACCCCCGGCGTCCTGGCCAGGGCAGGCTGCCAGGTGTCCATCATCACGGACGCCCCGGTGATCCCCCAGGAATACCTGCCCCTGTGCGCGGCCCTGGCCATCAAGTCCGGCATGGACCCCTTCCACGCCCTGCAGGCCATCACCATCAACCCCGCCCGCCACTGCGGCATCCAGGGGCGCGTTGGCAGCCTGGAGGCGGGCAAGGATGCGGATATCCTTCTTTTTGAAGCGGACCCCTTCCTGCTTTCCTCAAGGCCGGTGAAGGTCCTGGTGCTGGGGGAAGAGGTGATCTAAGCCGCCTTTTCTTTTCCTCCGGATGCGGAATTTACACCGAATTTACCTTCGCCTAAACATGGTTTTACACGGGCCGGGTATGGTGATACCGGATCACATTCAAGGAGGAAAACGATTCGTGAAAATCCGTAAAATCCTGGCCCTGACCCTGGCCCTCACCGCCCTTAGCGCCATTGCGCTGGCAGAGTTTGACGCTTCCAAAACCATCTCCGTCGTCTCCCGTGAAGAGGGCAGCGGCACCCGCGGCGCCTTTGTGGAGCTGACCGGCGTTCTGGTTGATGATGTGGACAACACCTATCTGGAAGCCAGCATCTCCAACAGCACCAACCTGGTGCTCACCACCGTGGCCGGCAACGACGCCGCCGTCGGCTACGCCTCCCTCTCCTCGGTCCTTCACAATGACACCGTCAAGGCCCTCAAGGTGGAAGGCGTGGAAGCCAGCACCGAAAACATCCTGGACGGCAGCTACAAAATCGCCCGTCCCTTCAACGTGGTGACCAACGGTGAGTCCGAAAATCCCCTGGTTGTCGACTTCCTCAGCTTCATCTTAAGCCAGGAAGGTCAGGCCGTCGTGGCGGATGACGGTCTGGTGTCCGGCGCCACCGCTGAAACCCCCGGCTATCAGGCCGCAGCCCTTTCCGGCAGCCTGACTGTGGGCGGCTCCACCTCCGTGGCCCCTGTGATGGAGATTCTGGCCGAAGCGTACATGGCCCTCAACCCGGACGTTCTGGTTGAAGTGCAGTCCACCGGTTCCTCCGCCGGCGTCACCGGCGCCCTGGACGGCACCTATGACATCGGCATGGCCTCCCGGGAGCTCAAGGACAGCGAAGTGGAAAAGGGCGCTCTGGGCATCGTCATCGGCACCGATGGCATCGCCGTGGTGGTCAACCTTGCAAACCCCCTGGATGACATCACCATCCAGCAGGTGCACCAGGTGTTCACAGGTGAGGTCACCACCTGGGCCGAACTGAATCAATAATCCTTATGCATCATCGGAAAAGCGTTTCCGAAGGGCTCATGCGGGGGCTGTTTCTGGCTTCCGCATGCGTCTGTATTTTGGCGGTAGGGGTGATCTGCTTTTTTCTTATCGCCAACGGCCTGCCCTTCTTCCGTCAGTCCTCCCTGATTGATTTTATCTCAGGCACCCAGTGGGCCCCATTGCGCAATATCTTTGGCATTCTGCCCATGATCGTGGGTTCCTTTGTCATCACGCTGGGCGCCCTGCTCCTGGGCGCCCCCATTGGCGTATTAACCGCCATCATGATGACGCGCTTCGCCTCAAACAAAGCAGTGCGGCTGATGAAGCCGGCGGTGGCCCTCCTGGCCGGCATCCCCTCGGTGGTCTACGGCTTCTTTGGCCTGATGCTCCTGGTGCCCTTCACCCGCAACACCTTAGGCGGCGACGGGCTTAGCATATTCGTGGCCTCCGTTCTGCTGGCGATTATGATCCTGCCCACCATCATCCAAACCTCTGAGGCCGCCATCCGGGCAGTGCCCGAGTCCTATTACGAGGGCAGCCTGGCCCTGGGCGCCACCCATGAAGCCAGCGTGTTCCGGGCGGTGGTGCCCTCCGCCCGCTCCGGCATCCTCTCAGGCATCGTGCTGGGGCTGGGCCGCGCCATCGGGGAGACCACCGCCGTTTTAATGGTGGCGGGCAACCAGGCCCGTCTGCCCTCAGGCATTTTGCAGGGGGTGCGGACGCTGACGGTGAACGTGCTGCTGGAAATGGGCTATGCGGCTGATCTGCACCGGGAATCCCTGATCGCCACAGGCCTGGTCCTCTTCGTCCTGGTGATGGCGGTTAACTTTCTCTTTTCCTTCATCAACCGCAGGAGGGTATTGCAATGAGCGTGAATATGAAAGCCGGCCAGACGGGCGCGCCGGACATCTCCGTGCCCGCCCGCAGCCGCCCGCGCTGGGGGGCCAGGGCGCTCAAATGGCTCTGCGCCTTTTCAAGCGCCCTCACCTTGGGTATTTTACTGTTGATCGTGCTTTACATCTGCTTAAACGGTATCCCGGAGTTCTTCTACCGGGACGAGGCGGGGGTTTTCCGCTTTAAGAGCGAGCTGTTTGCCTTAAGATATAACTCCCGCAACCTCTCCATGCTGCCCGCCCTTATCAACACCCTGAGCATGACGGGGCTGGCCCTGCTTTTCTCCGTGCCCATCGGCGTGGGCGGGGGCATCTATCTGGCGGAATACGCCAAGCCCTCCAGCAAACTGGTCAAGCTTATCCGGGTGACCGCGGAAACCCTGGCGGGCATTCCTTCCATCATCTACGCGCTGTTTGGCATGCTGGTGTTTGTGGTCACCCTGAAGATCGGCATCTCCATGCTGGCGGGCGCCCTCACCCT
>ENA-UOXR01000521-UOXR01000521.1-bioreactor-metagenome-genome-assembly--contig:-NODE-521-length-46846-cov-90.311876_pt1 | contig 46846 bp, 39 predicted proteins | sample MGYA00238164_ERZ764825 | MGnify/ENA primary metagenome ERZ764825 (study PRJEB28920, sample SAMN05720171) | bioreactor metagenome | isolation source: Anaerobic biogas reactor | place: USA:Washington... | reverse complement strand
GGCCGGCAGGAGAACCGTCAATACGGCAATGAATATCATTGTGACACAGCCTGTGCGCTCGGGATGACAAAGTCGTGGTCGAGCGCGATTCCCGGTCGAGAGGGCCATTCGATCGCCAACCATTGTGTCTGTCCCGCGAGATACGAGCGAAGCCTGCCCCGAGCGCAAGCCTGGAATGGTGTGCAGTGCGCACCCTGCGGCTCTGCCCACACAGCCTATCGGATTTCGGCGTAGTCCTCGGCCATGGTGGACAACAGGTCCGCTGCCTGACGACGGGAATCGTCGCTTGCGAACGCCGTCATCGGGAGCCAGTAGAACATCCCGCCGCAATAGAGGAGAAAGCCGTGCCGCGACTTGCGCACCTTGTCGACAAGGCTCCAGTTCTGCCTCATGTCCGACTCTGAGGTCGTGATGCGGAAACCTTCGGTATCGAGCTTCCAGACGACTTCCAGACCCTGATCCTTTCTCTTGCTGTACTGGCGACGCAGTGTCCATCGCACGTCATATCGCCGCAGCAGCAGGAAGTAGACTCCCACCGCCGGAAGGGCCACTGCCGGGATAGACCACCCATCCGAATCGTAGGCACACCACCCGGCGAGGATCGCCATGACCGACAGGAAGGCCAGCCCGATCCGGAACGGTGGCCGGAAAATCACGCGTCCGTGGCTCTCATGCGCCTTGAGCAGATCGTTTACCGTCCACACGTAGGATGCCGTGATCTCCTGGTTCATTTCTCTGACTCGACGACGACCGTGCGATTCCCACGAATTGCACGGCAAGGTTGCGCTGGATTATGGTCTGAGGTGTTTGGCGAAGAACTGGTCGACGAGGGTCTCGACCTGGGGGTCTTTGAATCCGCCGTGGCCGGCGCCGGGGACGGTGTAGAACGTGACCTCGACGCCCGCCTTGTTCAGTGCGTCGTGGAGCATCTGGCTCTGGTTGTGCGGCACGAGCGGGTCCTTGTCGCCGTGTACGATCAGGAAGGGCGGATCGTCCTTCGTGACATACGTGATCGGGTTGGCTCGCCGGACCAGCTCGGGGCTCTCCTGCACCGGCCCGCCGATCAGCCGCGACTCGGGCGAGTCGGCCGCATCGTGGTCCATCGTCGTCCAGAAGCTGCTCATCTTCGCAAAATCCGTCGGCCCGAAGAAATCGCACACCGCCTGCACGCGACTGGAGACGCCCGCGTGAGATCCAACGTCAAAAGCCTCGACGTTGCCCGCCGTTCCCAATAGCGCGACGAGGTGGCCTCCGGCCGAGCCGCCCCAGACGCCGAAGCGGTTCGGGTCGATGGCGTACTCGCCCGCGTGGGCCCGCAGCCAGCGGATGGCGGCCTGGCAGTCCTGAATCTGCGCCGGGAAGATCGCGTGCCGGCTGAGACGGTAGTTGATGCTCGCGACCGCATAACCCTTCTCGACGAACCCGACCGCCAGACAGCCCTCCTTGCTACCCGCCTGCCAGGCGCCGCCGTGAACCCACACGATCAGCGGCAGCGGCGCGTTCGGCTCGGCCGCCGGAAGATACAGATCGAGCTTCTGCCGCGCGTGCCCGTCCGGCACATACGCGATGTCCTTGAGCGTCCGCACTCCCGCCCGCTCCTGCCCCGATGCGCCCGCCGCTGCGAAAGCCAGCAGCGCTACGCCCACGAGAACTCGACCGCTGCCGCACACATCGTGACCTGTCGTCCTGTGCATTGTCGTCTCTCCGAATCATGGTCATGCCAAACCGGCACGACCAGTCTACCACAAACATACGTGAACCACGACTCTGTCATTCCGACCAGGGAATCCCACGCCCTTGTCATTTCGACCGGAGCGGAGAAATCCGGCCGCGAACCGACAGCGCGCAACGTCTGTAGCCAGACCCCTCGACTGCACTTCGTTCCGCTCGGGGTGACAAAGACGGCAGTAAGGTCTGCACGGCACACCATTCCAGGCAGACAGCGGCATCGCGCCGCCACCGCCGTCGGGCCTGGATCTGCCCTGCGCGTCCGCACCGCTCGATCACCAAAACCGATGCAAAACGCCTTGGACCGGCCCGACCGAATCCGAAGAAAGCGCGGATTTCGCAAAAAAACTTCGCCCGGACGAGCCGCACCGGCCGCCGGACGCAAGTGCTTTCCCCCAAGTTGCTTAGCTGCATAACAAGCTGTCCGTCAGAGGCCCTCTGAGCACAAATCCCACACAATATTCTGCGACTATACAACAAAACCCTTGACGCCGGAGAATGGTCATCTGACAATAATCCGTATGGTCGATTGGTTGATACACAACGGATGCGAATCGCCGGCCGCCTCGAAGCGGGACCTGGTCGAGGTGCTGCGTCGGCGGGTGGACCTGCTGACGGGCGCCGAGCGGGCCCTGATGGAGATGTACCTCGACAGCGGCCAAAGCTTCCGTCGGATCGCCCGGCTGACCGGCTCGAACGCCAGCACGGTCGCCCGCCGGCTGCACCGGATCGCCCGGCGACTGACCGACGACACGTTCTTCTGCTGCCTGCGCTACCGGCGTCGGCTGCGCGTCAGGGAGCTGGCGATCCTCCGCGACTATTTCGTTCGCGGCCTGTCGATCGAGCACATCTGCGCCGCCCGCAACATCAGCCGCTACTGCGTGCGCAGCGCGATCCGCAAGGCCCGTCGCCTTGCCGCGCTGTACCGCTGCGAACACCTTTCCAAGGAGAATTGTCTATGTCCATCTACACCGTCAAGAAAGAGTTCGACTGGGCCGGACCCGTCAGCGAGCGCGTCGTGAAGCTCTGCCGCATGTTCGGCGTCACGCTCGAACGGCTCGCCGACAGAGGTCCCGTCCATCAGTGCTCGCTGCAGATCGAGCCGGGCGACATCGTCTGCATCACCGGCCCTTCCGGCTCGGGCAAGAGCGTCCTGCTGCGCGAGCTGGAGCAGAGCATCCCCGCCGGTGACCGCATCAACCTCGACGACATCCGGTTGCCGGACGACCAAACCGTGATCGACTGCTTCGACAGCGATCTGGTCACGAGCCTGCAAACACTGACGGCGGCGGGCCTGGGCGGCGTCTTCGGCCTGGTCAATCGGCCGTGCCTGCTGAGCGACGGGCAGAAGTACCGCTTCCGCCTGGCCCGGGCGCTGGCGATGGGCAGACCGTTCGTCTTCGCCGACGAGTTCTGCTCGGAGCTGGACCGCATCACCGCCGCAACGGTCGCCTTCAACGCCGCCCGCTTCGTCCGACGCGCCAGGACCACGCTGATCGTCGCCACCAGCCACGACGACATCCTGATGGACCTGTCGCCCGATGCGATCGTGGTCAAGGACTTCACCTCGCCCGCCCGGGTGATCTACAAAACCGCGAGGCGATCATGACCGTGAGGAGAGCCACACCACGACTTTGTCATTCCGACCCAAGCGGAGCGGAGCGGAGGAATCCGGCCCAGACGAGGCGCGCGCCTGGTCTATGGCCGGATGCTTCGACTTCACTGCGCTCCGCTCAGCATGACAAAGAGCAAATGGTGGACGGTGCCCACCCTGCGGCTGCTGGAACAAGCCATCCCCAAGCTGCGCTTGAGGCTGCCACGCGCGGAGAACTGCCACCGGAGCCGCGCTGCTCTGTCCATGCGAAGCTGGAGGTGGTGGCGGGCGAGGCGGCGGACTATGCGTCGTTGGCGGCGTATCACTATCGCGACGAGCGGCCGACCGCGATCAAGGCGGTGTTCCTGCTGCGGCCGAAGCGTCCGCTCGGATCGTTCGGCACGCAGCCGGCGGGCGTGATCGTCTACGGCATGCCCAACCCGCGCGTGGCGCTGCGCCGCGTGGCGACCAACGGGCTGTTTGCGGGCCTCGACCGGCAGACCGAGCTGGCGCTGATCAATCGCAACGTCCGCTGCATCGCCCGCGTGATCATCGAGCCGCGCTTCCGAGGGATCGGGCTGGCGACCCGGCTGGTGCGCGAGACGCTGGCGCGAATGGAGACGCCCATCATCGAGGCGCTGGCCGTGTGCGGCGCGGTCAATCCGTTCCTCGAACGCGCGGGCATGACGGCCTTCGCGCCGCGAGCGGATGCGTATCATGCCGAGCTGATCGAGGCGCTCAGCGCCGTCGGCATCGAGGCCGGGGCGAATGATTATTCGCCCCTACCGATCGACGCCAACGACCTCCAGCAGCGGATCGAGGCGCTGGACGGCGCACGGGCCGCCTTTCTCGAACGCTCGGTTCAGCGCTTTCTCAAGAGCCACGGCAGCCGCCGGACCATGCCGCCCGGGCTCGACCGAACGCGGTACATCCTGACCCGGCTGACGAACCGACCGAGGTACTACCTCTGGCGCCATCCAACCCTGGAGGTGACTTGGCCATGAATGCAAAGGACATTACCGCACGACTTTGTCATCCCGAGCCCATTCGGGTTCCTCAGGGCAGGCTACGTCGAGGAGCCTGCCGAAGGGATCTGGCTGCGAACAAGGCGAACTCCACGTCGCTGGCCGGATCCCTCGACTGCACTACGTTCCGCTCGGGATGACAAGGAAGGAGACTCTGGAGGTGACCTGGCCATGAAGCTCGTAGGGGCGAATCATGATTCGCCCTTGCCACCTTTGGGCCTTGAAGGACCTAAAGGACCCAAGGGACCCAAGAGACAGATCAGTGGAGGCAATGATTCGATGACGATGCAGATTCGACAGATCGCGCTATCGCGGCTGGTGCCGCACCCCGACCACGCCAATCGCATGAGCCGGGCCGCCTTTCGCAAGCTGATGCACCACATCCAGCGGACCGGCCGCTACGAGCCGCTGGTGGTCCGCCGGCACCCGCACGAGCGAGGCCGCTTCCAGATCATTCACGGCCACCACCGATTCGAGGCGCTGCGCACGCTGGGGCGCGTCAAGGCCCAGGCCATCGTCTGGAACGTCGACGACGAGCAGACCGACATCCTGCTGGCCACGCTGAACCGACTGGCCGGGCGGGACCAGCTCGATCGCAAGCTCGCGATCCTGCGGCGCCTGCGCGACCGGCGTCCGCTGCGCGAGCTGGCGAGGCTGCTGCCTCAGACGCGAGGCCAGTTGGAGCGATTGACCGCCGGGCGGCCCACCGCCGCGCGGAGCCGGAGCAGGACGTATGCTTTTGCGACTCCGATGGTCTTCTTTCTTAATGACGAGCAGCAGGCGATCATCGACAGCGCCCTGACAGCGCTGGCCGAGCAATCGCACGAACCCACGAATGCCGCCCGGCGTGCCGCGGCACTCACCCGCCTGGCGGCTGCATCGTCCGTCAGGGCGAGGCATGCCTCGCCCCTACCACCCGCAACGCAGGAAAGGTCGATCCGATGACGTACGACACGACTGCGATTCCCAGCGGGTTCATCAAGCTGATGCGCAGCGACCCGACGCGCGAGTTGCTGAAGGACTCCAAGGCGTTCACCCTGTATACGCAGATCGCCCTGCGGGCCAAGCGCACCAGCGACTTCAACCTCCACGGCCTGACGCCGGGCCAGGCCCTGATCGGCGACCACGCCTCCTGCGGACTGAGCAGGCGAGAGTATCGCAATGCGAAGAGCCGGCTCGAACGCTACCACTTGGCGCGCTTCCAGGGGACCAACCGAGGGACGATCGCGACCCTCTTGAGCGCCGCTGTTTACGACATCAATGAAGAGCGACAGGGCCACCCCGAAGGCACACAAGGGGCCAGCCGCAGACCAACAGAAGACCAACAAGGGGCCACTAACAAGAATGAGAAGAAGGAAAAGAATGAGAAGAAGGGAAAGGCCCACCGTTTTGGTTCTTTTCAGTCAGCAGACCGTACACCAAGAACGTTTCAGGAGATGGACCGCGACCGGGCCGAGCGGGCGATGGTGCAGGCCAGAGAGGAGTTTCTGAACGATGACGAAGGATAAGTTTGTCACGTGGTTCGCCGACGAGGTGCAGCCGCGATGGCCTACGTGGCAGGTTAACGGCGTCCTGCTGAATGACTGGTACACGGCGCTGGGTCGGTGTGACGCCGGGACGCTGACACAGGCTGTCCAGCGACACGCCATTTGTGACAGCCCGTCGCAGCCACGGATCAACCGGGTGCAGGCTCTGGCGCGCGAGATCGCAGACGGCGCGATGCGCCGGACGCCCGGGGTTGAGCCGCCGCACACCTGGGTCCGCGCCGCCGAGTTCTGGGAGCACGTCCGCACAAATCTCCCCCGCGAGCAGCGGATCACCCTGATGACCCAGCAGATCAAGTTCGATCCGCAAGCCCGCGACAAGGACCCTCAAGCCTACGCCTGGCTCATGGAGCAACAGGCCGCACCAGCGGCCGTCACTCCGGCCCCGCCGCCATAGCCGTCGTGGACCGTGCCCTCTTTGACAACTTCATAGAGTTTCGTTTTTCTACTCGCCCCCGGTGTACTGGAATGTGGAACCGAAAGAGATAGAAAAAGAACGGGCACGGCTGTGGCGAAGCCTTTCGTCGTCCCTTAGCGGGGTACGCCAACGCCGTGCCCGACTCCGTCCGCGAGTCGTCTCTATTGTGAATTCTACCGCCGTACCACTGCTGCACAATCCGGGAAACTACGTATTTTGCACCACGATTGCCGGCGATGGGCGTCAGGGGTTGGGGGCTGTGGCGGCCTCTTCGCGGCGGATCTGCTGTTGGCGACGGTTGCCGAAGATGATCCCCATCGGCAGCAGGATGCCGTACGGAACCCACAGCAGCCAGCGCCACGGGCTCGGCAGCACCAGCAGCAGCACCAGAAACGTCACGATCGCCCCCCAGGTGACGAGCGCGGCACGGACCATGAACCGTCGCTCGCGCGGGCCGTGCGTGTTGCGAATGCTGTAGTACGTTCCGATGACGCCGCCGGCCAGCCCGACCATGCCGCCGAGCACGCCACCGATCCATCCGCCAAGCTCATTCGGACTCATGCGAATCACTCCTTTGCCTTCTTGTACGGCGCGATTGCAGGTGTACGCGCACCAGAATATCGCCAAGGGCGCGCCGCGTCTATTCGAGAAGGCCGCGAACAGCGGAGGGGTGGACGCCGGCGGCGTCGGCGATCTCGCGGATCGTCGTGGTCTTCGTGGCAGCCACGCCGGCGGCGCGGAGCTTCTCGATGGCGACATCGGCGTCGATGCCGGCGTCGGCGCAGTATTGCTGAAGCGTCATGCGTCCGAAGCCGGAACCACCGCCGCCGCCCATGCCTCGGCCGCCGCCCGATCCGCCACCGCCCCGCTGGCCCGCGCCGCGCCCGTGCCCGCGCTGCTCGGCGCCGATGGCGATATGGTAGAGCGCCTCGGGCGTCATACCGTTGGCCGCCGCCAGCTCGCCGACGATCACATCGGGCGAATCGACCGCAATGTTGCGCGCCCGCAGGTTCTCCAGCATCGTGTCGAGAGGGATGTCCTCGACCTGCTCGGCCAGCGCCGAAAGCGTCAGCAGTTCCATGTGCGGGATCGGGGGCCGGCGCGCGGGGTCGTCCCAACTGTGCTTGATCGACTCGCCCCAGGCGACCAGCGAGGAGAACGGCCGCCAGTTCGCCAGCGTGGCAACCAGCAGCGCTGCGCAGATCAGCAGCGACAAGGCCCACTCGGCGCGCAGGGCGAACCCTTTGGTCACCTTGCTCTGGCAATAGCGGACCAGGCACGACCAGTTGTAGACGATGTGGACGACAGCCGCGACCATGAACAGCACGCTGAACCAGATGTGCAGGGCCTGCCACTGGGCCTTGGTCAGTCCGAAGATCGTCCAGCCGGTCCAGTTGGCGATGCGTCCCGGCGGCACCACGAACAGGATCACGCCCGTGATGCACATCCCCACGAACGACAGGCCCGTCAGCGTGGAGATGAACGCCCGCCATTGAAATGCCGTCCTGCTGTCCTGTGCCATCATTGCGGCCCTCGCTTTCCCGGAGTCGAGCGGGCGAATGATGATTCGCCCCTACCGGCAGGCGCGATGGGTAGGGGCGAATAACTACTCGCCCCTGCGGCCTGCCTTGCAGCAAGCCAGTATACCACAACCGGGCCAAGCCGCAAGCCGCGATGCCGATTGTGGATTGGCGATAGCGGATTACGGATTCGCTTCGGCGCGCCAATCCGCAATCGACGACAGACGGTTGCCGGCGTTGCGGTCGGACCCGGAAAATACATTGGGGGTGTAACCGACGGGCGGGGCGGGTACACTATCCTGTGCGGATGTGACGGCATGCACAGAACGGTTCGCGATGGAAAGGTACACCATGAGTATGGGCACGAATCAGGCGAATGCAGCATCGGCCGCATCGCGGCGAGGGTGGCGGAAGTGGCATGGGTGGATCGGGCTTCTCAGCGCGGTCCCGATGCTGATCACGGCCGTGTGCGGGGGGCTGCTGCTGTTTCGCAAGGTCGGGCTATACGAGCGTCGCGGCCCGTTCCGTGACGCGATCCAGGCGCTGCACAGCTACGAAATTCTCCTGCCGTATGTCGGCCTCGTCGCCGTGCTGCTGATGATCGCCACCACAATCACCGGCGCGGTCGTCTTCGTCCAGATGCGCCGACGCCGATAGGCCGGCCGGGGCGAGGACCGCATCTGACCCACGCCTACACCACCCGGCCGCCCGGGGCGCCTCGCTGCTCGGCGCTCCGTATGAAGTAAACGTAGAGGATCAGCAGGGTCAGCGGACCGAAGAGCAAGCCCGCCAGCAGAAAGAGAAGCTGACGCGCCTGGCTGGCGCCAAGGTCCAAGGCCCATTTTGCGGACACGATCGCACAGGTGATATTGCCCACCGCGATAGACTCGATCATCTCGTTGCCCTTTCCTGAATCCGGCGTTGCCGGCCGTAGTCTTCCTCCAGCGGAAGGCCTGCATGCGAGCATCTGTATTCACAGTCGGCTGTCGTGGCAAGATATTTCACCCGGGAGTTCCGAACGGGCCGCGGGATCTCCAGAGCACAGCCCGATCTCTCGATCCCGATGTGCATCGGGACTCGGGATGGCAAAGAGGGATCGTGGAACGTGCCGGCGGCACGCTGTCCATTGTGGATTGGCGATTGCGGACGGCGGATTCGCTTCGGCGCGCGAATCCGCCGTCCGAAATCCGCGACGGATCACGGGATGACGGTGGGGGTTTCTGGTCGCATGATGAAGGCGGGCTCGTACTGGAACTTCTGTCCGCCGACGGAGGCGTCGACCATGAGTCCCTGGTCGGGGACGACGAAGATGGCGACGCCGAACTGGTAGTCGGTGCGGCTGGCGGAGCCCGAGTTCAGCGCCACCGCCGTGACCTGGGCCGCCAGCGTGAAGTCCTCCATCGTAAAGCGGTCGAACGCCGCCTTGTCCTGGAAGAAGATCACCTCGCGGAAGTACTGCCCGCCGAAGGAGAAGCCCAGGCTCGCCTGCGACATGCTGCAATAGCCCGCCCGCACACCGCCGACGAAGACCTCGCCTCGCCCATAGGCGCCGCCGATGAGCACCGCGCCCTTGGTGATCTTGGGCAGCACGGCGTAGCCGTACGAGCTGTCGAAGTACGCCTGGATCGTCGGGTCGCGAATCTTGAACAACGAGACCGCTTCCTCGACCTGCATCGAGAGCAGGTCGCGCGACGCCACCGATTCGGGCCTCGTCGCACAGCCGACGCCCACGCTTGCCACCAACAACAACAGGACCACCAATGCCGCCTTCATAATCCATTCTCCTTCGGGCCAATCATCCGTGCTTTGGATCGTGTGCGATGCGCAGGCCGGCGCCCGGCCGCATCGACCCGTGCAGCTTACCGCAGCCGGGGTATCGCCGCCAAGCACAAAACCCCATAGTCGTGTGTGGCAGCGGCAAACGAAGCAAGGCGGAGTTTGCCGATGGCTTCGACTACATGCGTTTGGCCATCGGCAAGTCTTCGCTTGCCGCTGCCACCCAACGTTGCCACACGGGGCTCTATGGCGGTTGTAGGGGCGTCCCGGCGCGCCGGGACGCCCGTACGGTCACCTGACGTGGACGAGGGCGGCGCCGAAATGCATTGACCCGGACGGGGGCGGCTGGTAGACTGCCGAGCCGTGCAGAGATAGCATGCGGCTCGAGCCGTCTGTGACGGAGCGGAGAAGAACTGGGTCAGCAACAAGGAGTCTCGATGGGCTCGGATGCCGGCTTTCTCGACATCGACGGGGCACGAATCTACTACGAAGACCGCGGCGCGGGCGACGGCGTCATCATGATCCATGGCTTCGCGATGGACACGCGGATCTTCGACATGCAGTTCGAGCGGTTCGCCGAGCGGTTCCGCGTCGTGCGCTACGACCTGCGCGGCTTCGGCAAGTCGGACCTCCCCACCGGCCAATACTCAACACTCGATGACCTGCGCATCATGATGGACCGGCTGGGCCTCGAGAAGGCCTGCATCATCGGCCTGTCGCTGGGCGGCAGCCTGGCGGTCGAGTTCGCGCTGACCTGCCCCGAACGCGTCAGCGGTCTGGTGCTGGCCGGCAGCACCCTGCGAGGCTATCCCTATTCCGACGCGTACGTGCAGGAGTTCCTTTACTACCGCAAGCTCGCCCGGCGCCAGGGCATCGCGGTGGCGCAGACCGAGATGCTCGGCAATCCGCTGCTGCGGTCCATCGCGAAGAAGCCGGAGCTGTTCGTGCACGTCAAAGCGATGATCCGCGACTACTCGGGCTTTCACTGGCTGCGGCACGATCCGCATCGCGTGTTCTATCCGCCGGCCATCGAGCGGCTCGGCGAGATCGCCTGCCCCGTGCAGATCATCATGGGCCAGCACGACGTCGACGACCTCCGGGGCGTAGCCCGGCGGCTGGTCCGCGAGATCGTTCACGCTCGCTACACCGTCCTGCCCGGCGTCGGACACATCGTCAACATGGAAGCGCCCGAGCGGTTCAGCGAGATCGTGCTCGACTTCCTCGACTCCCTGGCGGCCCGAGTCTGCGACGACGACTCACCCAGCGCCTGCGCGGCCGTGCGGCAATAGGTCCCGTGACATCGATTGTCAGGCGCGGGCGTAGCTGCGGACGTAGGGGCGGGTGCAGACGAGATGGTAGAGGCGACGGGTGTTGGGGCAGCGCTGCTCGATTTGCTCAAACAGGCGGCGGAACAGGCCGACGTGGTTGAGCGACAGCACCGTCTTGGTGACACGGACGCATCGCACGCGGGCGAACCGGCTGGGGACATCAACGACGTGGATGGCGCCGCAACAGGGACATTCGATCTCGCAACGATGTGCCGTCTGCATATACCCTCACATCCGTTTCGAACCGGCGTCTGGTCCGGCCCTGCCTGCGGTGCGGTCCCGATCGCGTCGCTGGAGATCGGAACGTGTGATGGAGACTTCGAGGTGAACCCGGCGGCTCTGGCGTGTCACGTCTCACATGGATCTGTCAGGCCCCCTCGTGCCCCCGGTTGTGTCCATACGGCGATCTGTTTCCCCACGTGCGCCTGCCGGAGGATTGCGGACGGCCCTGCTGTTTCGGCCGCCACGAGCCCATCCTCCATTATCATCAGTATACCACGGAAGACCCCCTCTGTCAAGCGCCAGTGTCACTCGGAACCCTCTATCGGATGCAGCTTTTCGCTACCGCACGGGTTCGCTTTTCGCCCTTCGCTCCAGCCGGAGGCTGCAAGCGAATAGGCCGCTCGCTGCGACCTCATCCGAGAGTCAAAAGGAGGTGAAATTACGGGACGAGACACGCGCGTCGCACGTCGGGACACGTCGAGCGCCGCTCACCCGGGCAGGCGGCCCATGAGATCGGCCTGCCGGAACGGACCTTGCGACGCGATCAACTGGCGGGCGGCATCGACCCGGTCCCAGACGTTCCAGAGCAGCACGCCCTGCACGTGCCCGCCCTGGAGATAGTAGACTACACCCTTCTTGAATAGCTCCTGCCAGTCGGCCACAGTTTCCAGGTTGGAATCCAGCTCGCCGACCGCCTCGTACCCGAGGTCGAACAGATCGGAGTAGAAATAGGGCAGATGGTGATAGGGCTCGTTGGCGCCCGCCATGTTTCTGCCGGCCTGCTTGCCCATCATGTTGGCGTTGTCTTCGTGCTCGACACGAATCTGCTTGTCGAGAGCGGGATTGTAGAAGCGGGCTACATCGCCGGCGGCGAAGATGTCCGGCGCGCTGGTGCGAAGGAACTCATCGGCCACGATGCCGTTGTCGATCTCCAGTTGCGCGAGCCTGGCCAGCTCCACGTCGGGCTCGATGCCGATCCCGGCGATCACGCCATCGACGACGATCTCCGTCTTGTCGGCCGTCGTCAGCACGACCTGCCGGCCTCGCACCTCCATACCCCTGACCGACTGACCGGCCAGAATTCTCACGCCTCTGCCGCGATAGTATTCGTTGAGGAAAGCGGACAAGTCCTGCGGGTAGACGCGAGCGCCGATGCCGGTCTCGGGGAAGATCATCGTCACATCTTTGCCGTTCAGGGCCAGGGCCGCCGCGATCTCCGAGCCGATGAACCCGCCGCCGATGACGGCGAAGCGGTTGGAAGTCTCCGCCAGATCGCGGAGGCGTCGGTAGTCGGCGAGCGTGCGGAAGTAGATGATCTCCTCGTCGCCGAACGGCAGGCGTCGGGGCCGCCCTCCCGTGGCCAGCAGCAGCTTGTCGAACGTGTGCACGTTGCCCAGATCGTCGGCGACCTGCCTGGCGTGGGCGTCGACGGAGGTGACCCGGCGTCCGAGGTGCAGGTCGATCTTCTGCTGCTCGGTCGTTCGCAGGATGCTCTCGAGCGGCTTGCCCTTCCACAGGCCCTTGCTCAAAGGCGGGCGATCGTACGGCACTTCCGCCTCGGCGCCGATCAGCCCAATCGTGCCCGTCGCGTCCACCTCGCGAATGCCCTGCACCGCCGCATCGGCCGTCATCCCCCCGCCCACGATGAGATACTTGTAGTGCATCATGGCCATCCCTTTCCCTGGCCCACGTGGTTCGTGCGATCTGCTCTCGGTCGGCCACCCGCCACACATCAGCACAAGACCCTACGCCCAACACGCCCCCGCGTTCGCGCTTTCGAGACTGGGCGGCGCAAGAGACACTTGTGGGTGACGACCGCGCAGGCTATAATGGAATCGGAAGATGAAGATCGGTGTGAGGTCGCTTTCCTCGGACTTCTCGCCGGCGACACGGAGAAATGGGAGATTCATGCACGCAATCACCGCAGCCCCCGCTGATGACACAGTCCGCAACAGGGAACCCTGGCTGGCGGCCAGCCTGTCCTGGGTCCTTCCTGGCGCAGGGCACCTGTACTGTCGCCTCTGGATGGCAGGGATCGCCCTGATACTCCTGCAAGTCGCGCTTTCGGTGGGGACTATGGCGATACTGATCGACTCGCGAGTACCCCTCGTGGCGCTCGCCCCCATGCTCTTGTGCAACTATGGTCTCCACATCGGAGCGGCGGCAGCCGCCTTTCGCACTGTGCGAAGACGGAATACCGACGATTTCGAAGGCTCACGCACTCAAACGAAAGACCCCTGGCTGGCGGTGTTCCTCAGCGTGATCTTCCCGGGCCTCGGGCACCTGTACCTGCGCAAGTGGGTCGCAGGCATAGGATTCATCCTCGCCAGTCTTCTGCTCGAGCTGCTGGTCGGCAAGAAGGTGTGGGGGGTGATCCCGACCATTGGATTCAATATGGTGGCTCTGATTTGCGCCTACTATGCCGCGCCCGAACGGCGCGAATCGGAACGAACTCTGATTCTGGTTGCCGCCACGTTCATGGGTCTGTTTTGGCTGGCCAGCGCGCCAATCGGGTGGGCGACGAAATCCTATGTCGCCGAAGCCAAGATCGCCACCGGGACCAGCATGGCCCCCGCAGTGCAGAAAGGAACGCGCCTCGTGGTGAACAAGCTTGTCTATCGATGGCGGGAACCTGCCGTCGGCGACATCGTTCTATTCGTTCCACCTGCCGCCGGCCCATCCGTCGACGATAGGACGCCCATGATGAAACGCATCGTTGCCATCGGAGGAGAAACGGTCCAGGTGCACAACGGCTCTGTGCAGATCGATGGGCAGTACCGCGAACCGGAAGGAACGCCTCGCCAGCTCCTGGGTTCGACGCGTCCGGTGGCTCACAAGATACCGTGGGACACATACGGCGTCACCGAACCCCATCGTGTCCCTGAAGGCTGCTATTTCGTCCTGGGCGACAACCGTGTCAACAGTCTCGACAGCCGAGACTTCGGCGCCGTCCCCAGAAAGAGTATCATTGGCAAAGCCGTCCGGATCTATTGGCCCCTCAACGCCCCGCCTTTGTACGGGGAACCAGCCAGGTAAGACCCTCAAAGGTAGATTCTCGTGAAAGGTATCGGTCTCCCACACCGCGGAAGACCGAGAGAGCTCAGACCTTCTGTTCCATCATGGCGCGGCTGATGGCGGTGGCGCGCCGGCGGGGGGTCAGGCGGAGAAAGAAGTGAATGATCAGCTTGTTGACGACGCCGGGGACGACGAGGGGTTTGCCTTTGAGCATGGCGTTGTAGCCGACTTTCGCGACACCGCGAGCCGAGACGGTCCGCGCGAAACCCTTGGCCTCGTGCAGGTTGGCCTTCTCGATGAATTCGGTCTTCACCGGTCCGGGGCACAGCGCGGTGACGGTGACACCGGTGCCCGCCAGCTCGTTGCCGATCGCCTCGCTGAACGAGACCACGAAGGCCTTCGTCGCATAATAGATCGCCTGGAGCGGCCCGGGCAGGAAGGCCGCCATCGAAGCGACGTTGAGAATCCGCCCGCCGCCCCGCGCGATCAGCTCGGGCACGAACTCGCGCGTCAGCGCCGCCAGCGCCGTCACGTTGACCTGGATCATCGCCTCGTTGCGGGCCCAGTCCTGCTGATGGAAGAAGCCGCCGTTGCCGAAGCCGGCGTTGTTGATCAGGTAGTCGATCGGCACACCCCGCGCGATCAGCTCGCGGTGAATCTGCGCCGCTGCATCGGCACGAGTGAGGTCCTGGACAATGACGTGTACCTTGACGCCGTGGGCGCTTTCGAGTTCAGCCTTGAGTGATTCGAGCCGGTCCTGCCTCCGGGCGACCAGCACCAGATCGCCGCCTCGCCGCGCGTGGATGCGAGCCAGCTCGACGCCGATCCCACTGGAGGCGCCCGTAATCAATGCGGTCTTCTTGCGCTCCGTCACCATCTCGTCCCTTTACACGCCGCTGTCGATCGCGCCGGCGGCATTGGGCCGCTCGATGACGCGCCGGCTCTGGAGGAAGCAGACCACCAGCCAGCACAGCAGCGCCCAGGTCAGGCCCGCGCTCCAGCCGGCCAGCACATCGGTCGGATAGTGCACGCCGAGATAGATCCGGCTGATGCCCACCAGCAGCGTCACGACCAGACCCAGGCCGACGAAGTACATCTTGTAGCGAAGCACGCCGGTGGTCCGCGCGAACAACGCGCCGAGCGTCAGGTACACCACCGCCGAAAGCATGGAGTGCCCGCTGGGAAAACTTGCGGAGATGACGTCCTTCATGCCGGCGGCATACTCGGGACGGGGCCGGGCGAACAGCGCCTTCATCGCAAACGTCAGCACGATGCCCCCGACAACGACCACCGCCAGCGCGACCAGCGTGCGGTATCGCCGCCCGATCAGCAGGTAGCCGGCGCACGCCAGCGTTGCCAGTGTCAGCACCGTGGCGCTGCCCAGCGCCGTCACGTCACGCCAGGCGGCCTCGAACCACGCCGGACCGATCGGTCGGCTGGGGTCCTCCGCCGAACGAAACTGCCGAAGCACCCATTCATCGTATCGCTGCGCGTCCCCTTCGAGGACTTCGTCCGCCAGCTCGATCAGCAACCATCCACTGACGACGATCAACGCCACCGCCGCGAGCATGAGCAGGTCCACATTCTGCCGGAGGCGACCCCATAGGCCGACGACTTTCGCCTTCACGTCTTCCGCCGTTCGCTTCATAACCGATGTACAACCTCCAAAACTCTCACGGCGCCGGCAGCGGGTCCTCGGGCGGTGACAATCCCGCGATCATGCCGAGAATCTTCCGCGCCGCCGCATACGCCTGCGCCGCCGAGCACTCCTGACTGGCCATGTCACTGATGAACTCCTGGGCCGCCTCGTGGGCGGCTCGCTCCTGTGGGCACTCGCCCAGGAGATAAAGCAAGGCGCCCGCCCCGACGTAGACGGCCTTGGCGATCTGGGTCTTGGCCTGTTCGTCGTGCCCGGCCTCAATGTACCTGCCAGCCTCGGCCATCTTGGCCAGCGCGAAGTTCCAGACTTGGGCGGCTTGCGGATTCATGCGCGCTTCTCGCGCTCGATGCGGACGGCAAGGCGACAGGAAGACCGACTCAGATCCGAAAGAGCAGTCCCACGTTGATCCCCAGGCCGTCGACGTCGGCTTCGGTGATGTTCTCCAGTTCGTCTTCGGCGCTGTCGACGTCGGCTTCGAGGAACAGCCAGCGAACCTCGGCCAGGATGGAGACCTTGTGGAAGCCGATCTCTAGGCCCGCCAGCGGGAAGAAGCCCACCTCGTCGTCGAGGTCGGCATCGTCGGCGTCGAAGAAGTAGTAGCCGGCGCCGGCGCCGATGTACGGCACGATGTGCTCGAAGAGGATCGGGAAGTTCAGCAGGGCCGCCGCTTCCAGCGGGATCATGTCGACGTTGGTGTCGTCGAAGTGGATCCAACTGGCGCGGGCGTCGATGCTGAGGATGTCGATGGGATTGAGCTCGACTTTGGCGCCGCCTCCGTAGCCCTCGCCGAGGTCATCGGAGTCCAGATAGGCCCCGAAGACGCCGCACTCCAGCCCCGAACCGGTCGAACAGCCCGCCCCGGCCAGTGCCAGGACCGCCAACGACAGCAAGACGGCAAATCCTTTTGCGTTCATGCCAGACTCCTTCACAGGGTTTTGGCCGATAAGCTATCCGGCGCGCCGGCCCGCCGCAATCAGAAAATCCGCGACCCGAGAGCACGTCTCTGCGCCGGGTGGCAGCGGCAAGCGCAACTTGCCGATGGGCCTGACCCCACGCCTGTCACCATCGGTGTGGCAGCCTCAAGTCCGTAGGACTTGGGGATGGCAGAAGGTGTCGCCATCTCTGGACACGCAAGACCAGATCGTATCCGCCATCCCCAAGGCTGCGCCTTGAGGCTGCCACACACCAGCGCGATACATCATAGGAGTGAAACGAAGACCTTGGAAAGGAAGGTGTCACGATGTCCGAATCGAAACGACTGACGAAGCGGCAGCGCGCCGTGATCGAAGACCTCTTCGCCGACCAGGCGAACGAGCGGGAGGTGCTCGACAGGCACAATGTCAGCGCCGCACTGTACGACCGGTGGCTGGGCGACGAGCGATTCCGCCAGTGCGTGGAGGAGCGGATCGCGCGGGCCTATCGTCAGGCGCGTCTGATCCTGGCCCGCAACGCACCACAGGCCGCCCAGAAGTTGATCGAGCTGACCGGCTGCCCGAAGGAAGATCTCGCCCGCAGAGCCTGCCTCGACATCATCGCCCCGCCGGCCGACGCCCGCCCGAAGGAAGCGCCGCCCGCCAACGCCGCCAGTGACCCGGCCGCAGAACTGCCCCCCGAAACCGCCGCCCGCCTCCTGGCCGCCCTGGCCAATACCGGCGATGAAAATGCCGACTGATCCGTTCGAGCAGCGCGATGCGCCTATTCCTTGGCGCGGCCGAGGTAGGAGCCGTCGGCGGTGCTGATGCGGACGACCTCGCCGATGCTGATGAAGGGCGGCACGCGGGTCTTGAGTCCCGTTTCGAGCGTGGCTTCTTTCAACTGCTTCGTGGCGGTCGCGCCCTTGATGCCGGGCTCAGTGTCGGTGACTTCCAGGTCGACCGTGTTGGGCAGTTCGAGACTGACCACGTTGCCGTTGTGGACAGAGACGGTGATCGTCGTGTTGGGTTTGAAGTACTTGATCGCGTCGCCCACGACGTCGTCGCTGACGGTGATCTGATCGTAGGTCTTGTTGTCCATGAGGATGTGGCCGGTGCCGTCGGAATAAAGATATTCCATATCGCGTCGGTCGAGAAAGGCCTGGTCAACTTCCTCGGTGGAGCGCAGGCGCTTTTCGAGCATGACGCCGTCGGCAAGCCGGCGGAGCTTGGCCTGGACGAAGGCCCGCAGGTTGCCCGGGGTCACGTGGGTCGCCTGCGCACAGACACACAGTTGCCCGTCGATCATGAAGGCCATTCCCGGCCGCATATCACTTGCTTTCACCGCAGTATCCTCGGGATAGAACGTCGCTCTTACACCGCCTGCCACCGCGGGCAGGACAAAGAGGTCGAGGCATCGTGATACCGTGGTGAGGCGCTGGCGTCAAGCGTAAATCCCCCCGGAAAACCTCGAAACCTCGGGGGCTCCCTCTGCTCGCCGGCAAGCGGCGTGCCCCTTGCCCTGGTCGGGCGGCCCAAAAAAACGGGCCGTAGGAGTGCCCCACGGCCCGGCAGAATCTGACTATCGCAGCGGGCTACGACCTTTGGCGTCTGCGGAACCAGCCGGCCAGGCTGAGCCCTATGCCGCTCAAAAGGGCCGCACCGGGCGCCGGGGCGTGGACCGCCGGAGGGGTCTCGACCTGACGCACAGACCATTCCTCATAGCCGCCGTCGTTCTTGTAGTTCTCACCGAACTTCGAATACAGATAGACAAAATCCCCGCCGGAAAACCGCGTGTTTGGGATGTAGGCCAGCATGTCGGCGCTGCCGCTGCCGGGACCCTGGCTGACGGCGGCGTCCAGCTTGATCCAATTGTCGCCGGAGCCGTCCAGATCGAAGACCTTGGTTCCCAACTCCGGGTAGCCCCAGCGGTCCCCAGTATCGGCCAGATAGATCTCGATCTTGTCCAGTGACAGAAGGCTCTTCTCCCCCTTCTCCGGCCCTTTGGCCTCGTTGATGTCGAGCAGAAACTCGCGGTAGTCGAAACCGTCCAGGGTCACGACGGGCACGTCGGTCAGCCGCAGCGATCGGGTGAATTTCTCGTCTGTTTTCTCATCGAATTCCGTCTTGCCATTTCGTCGTGCGTCGGTGTTATAACCCTGTTCTTTCAGCCCTCCATCGATTCGCACGAACGACTCGATCTTGCCCGACCCAGCCGGGGCGAAGCTGCCCTGCACGAAGTAAGCGTCATTTATGGTGCAGATCGCACCAGACGCCGTCAGGTCGAGCGTCATGTCCGCGCGGACGTCCGCCAGGCCGAAGCAGGTCGCGATCAAAGCTGCACAGAGGAAAAACCGTGATCCGAACATCACCCATACCCCTCAAGAAGAAGCGCCACGATGGGATGCACACCCCACTCAAGTGCGTCACCCAATGAGCCTTTATTATACCCATATTACCCATTATGTCAACGCGCGTGCAGACGTACGTCACTCGGGTAGCCGAGGCGAACACCTCACGGCGAGCATAACGTCCTGTAATATCATGGGCATTGGGTCTGAAATCTTGGATAATGGGCAGGGATAGCCGTTGGCTGACGACCCGTGTATTTTACTGCCCAGCGGTCGCGATCCTGAGGCCGGCCTGAAAAGACTCGGGGATAGGGGCTTCGAGTGTCAGCTGTCGGCTGGAGAGCAAAGTCAGCCCCAGCCGCCAGGCATGGAGCATCATGCGGGCAAAACCCTGGCGCGTGGCCTCGTCGCCATAGACCGGATCGCCTGCGATCGGGTGGCCAAGGCTGTAGAGGTGGACGCGAATCTGATGACGCCGGCCGGTTCGCGGCCGGGCTTCAACGAGCGTTTGGGATCGGAAACGTTCGGCAACGCGGAACTCGGTCGTACTGGGCTTGCCCCGCTCGAGATCGACCGCGACCCGGCCCGAGCCGAACTGCCGCAACGGCCGGTCGATCACCCCGTCGTCTCCGGCGATAACCCCTTGCACCAAAGCCAGATACGTCTTGTCGATGGCACGCGTCTCGAACAGCCGGTTGAGCCGGCGATGGGCCTCGGCGTGGCGGGCGAAGACGATCAGTCCGCTGGTTTCCTTGTCGATTCGGTGGACGATGTAGAGCTTCTCGCGCCTTTCGGCGCAGAGCAGTTCGAACAGCGATCCGCCGCCCCTGTGCCGCTCGGGTATGGCGGCCAGGCCCTCGGGCTTGTCCACCGCCAGGATGTCATCATCTTCGTAGAGAAGGCTAATCGTCGCCAAGGAACAATGCCTCACCAGACGGCCCCGTGGTTATACTTTTCGGCCCGAAACTATAATGAGCCGCCGCGAATTGAACAAAAGTATAATAAGATAGCTGCATCCTATGAGCGCCAACCGCTTTTTCGTGTCGGAATCAGGATTTGAAGGCGATCTCGTTCGGCTCAGCGCCGAGCAGGCGCATCAGGTCTGCCACGTGCTGCGGCTCAAGGCAGGCGACGAGATCGTCGTGCTGGACGGCGCGGGCGGCGAGTTTGACGTGACCCTGACGACCGCGGACAAGCGCGAGGCCGTCGGGCGGATCGTGGCCCGGCGACAGGCTACAGGCGAGCCGACCGTGCGAATCACCCTGTTCCAGGGCCTGCTGGCCCGCGAGAAGTTCGAGTGGGTGCTCCAGAAGGGCACGGAGGTGGGCGTGTCGCGATTCGTGCCGATCCAGACCGAGCGGACGCTGCTGCGGGCCAGGCAGATCGATCCGAAGAAGCTGGACCGCTGGCAGCGGATCGTCACCGAGGCCGCCGAGCAGTCGCATCGAGGCCGGGTGCCGCAGATCGAGCCGGCGATTACGTTTGCCCAGGCGCTGTCGCGCGTCGGCGAGTTCGACAGAGCGCTGATCGCCGCAACGTCGGGCCAGGCCAGGACGCTGACCGAAGCCCTGGCGCCAAGCGGCGGAACTGTGGCGTCGGTCGCCATCCTGATCGGTCCCGAAGGCGGATTCAGCGATGCCGAGACCGCCCAAGCCTGCGAGAGCGGCGGCATCCCGGTGAGTCTGGGCCCGCGCATCCTGCGGACCGAGACCGCCGCCATCGTCGCCCCGGCTCTCGTCCTGCACGTATTGGGGCAGATGCCGTCCTGACGGGACCGCGCCATTTCCAATCCGGCGTCGTGCGGGTATGATGGTGTCATGGCAGACAGGGAACATCTCAATCAACTGGAGGCGGTGCTTGGCGGATTGCGCGAGACTGCCCAACAAAAGAAGGGAGCGATCATGAAGACAAGAGCGGGTCTTTGCCTGGGTGTTGCGGCGTTGCTGATCCTGGCGGTCCTTGTTGGTGCGGCCCAGAGGGATGCGTCCCAGCCTGCGCCAGGTCAGATCGGCGACCCGGCGGCACCGCTGACGGGGTTGCAGTGGATCAAGGCTGGACCGGTGCAGCTTGAAAGAGGCTCGATCTACGTGGTCGAGTTCTGGGCGACCTGGTGCCCGCCCTGCCGGACGAGCATCCCGCATCTGACCGAGATCCAGCGGCAATTCAAGGACCAGGGCGTGACGATCATCGGCATCTCCGACGAGACCGCCGATATCGTCAAGCCGTTCGTCGCCCAGATGGATGAGCAGAAGAAGATGGAATACGCCGTCGCTATCGACCGCGAGGGCCAGGTCCACAAAGGCTATATGGAAGCCTTCGGCGTTCGAGGCATCCCCCACGCATTCATCGTGGGCAAGGAGGGCAACCTTCTCTGGCACGGGCACCCCATGGCCGGCATGGACGCCGTCCTCAAGGAGGTCGTCGCAGGACAGTTCGACCACGTCGCCTACGCCAGAAAGAAGGCCGCCGAGGAGAAGGAAGAGGCCCGCGTGCTCGCGCTGTACAAGAACTACTTCACAGCCGTCGGCACGAACCCCGGCGAAGCAGCGACAATCGGCGCGCAGCTCGTCGACTCGGACAACACCGCCATGCTGAACGCTTTGGCCTGGCGGATTCTGACCGATGTGCCGCAAGAGAGCCGCGACCTCGAACTGGCCCGCGCCGCCGCCGCCAAGGCCGTCACGCTGACCGAGGAAAAGAACCCGTCCATTCTCGACACCTACGCCCTGGCGCTGTACGAGCTGGGCAAGAAATACGTCGCCCAGGCCGTCACGCTCCAGAAGAAGGCCATCGAGCTGACCGACAACGCGCAGGCGAAGGAGAACCTGTCCAAAGCGCTCCAACGCTACGAGGCCGCCACCGTCGAGTAGATAGCGTCGGAGAGTCCTGAATGCCCGAAATGGGGAAGCTGTATCTGGTTTCGACGCCGATCGGGAACCTCGGTGACATCACGTTACGGGCGCTGGAGACGCTGCGGGAGGTGGATTACGTCGCCAGCGAGGACACCCGCCGGACCGGCCTGCTGCTGAAGCACTTCGACATCAAGAAGCCCCAGATCTCGTTCCACGAGCACAATGAGCAGCGCGTCATCGGACGGATCATCGGGCTGCTTCGCGAAGGCAAGTCCGTCGCCGTGGTGACCAGCGCCGGCACGCCCAGCATCTCCGACCCCGGCTTCGTCGCGCTGTGGGAGGCGGTGAAGGAAGGTCTCGAAGTGACGGCGATTCCCGGTGCGACGGCATTCGTTCCGGCCCTGGTGCTCTCGGGCATGCCGGTCTACAGCTTCACGTTCCGGGGCTTCCCCCCGCACAAACCCGGCAAGCGACGCAAGTTCCTGGAGATGGACAGAGACTCGCCCCACACGCTGATCTACTACGAAAGCCCCTACCGTCTGCGCAAGTTCCTCACCGAGGCGATGGAGGTCTTCGGCAATCGCCACGCGGCGGTCTGCAAGGAGCTGACCAAACTGTTCGAGCGCGTCACACGCGGCCGGCTGTCGCAGTTGCTCGACGACCTCGAAGAAAACCCCAAAGGCGAATACGTCATCGTCATCGCCGGCGCGGAAATTGGGGGCAATAGGGACGACGAGCCGGACGTCTGACCTGCGCTGGGTCTGTGATCCGGTTTCGCTTGGCCCGTCCGCCGCAACGCGTGCTCTTGGAGGTACCGCAGCATGTCGGCTACAGCAAGGAAGGCACTTCTGTTCGTCATCGCTCTGACTGTTTCGGCGGTGTTGTTCGGCGGCTGCAACACGCCGACGGCGCGGCAGTCCGAGGAGCATCCACATGGGAAAGTAGAGCTGGTGCGGGACCGGTGGGGCGTGCCGCACGTGTTCGCCGAGACCGACGCCGGAGCGATGTACGGCTTGGGCTACGCGGCCGCACAGGACCGGGCGTTTCAGATGTACTACAACCTGCGAATCATCCAGGGCCGTCTGGCCGAGGTCGTCGGCGACGTCAAGGTAGGCGTCAGCCGGCAGCGGCCCGAGGGCACCAACTCGGCGATCCGCTCCGACGTCCAGATGCGAACTATCGGCTACTGGGACGCCGCACAGCAGACGGCCCAGCAGCTTGCCCCTGAGTTGCGGAGCCTGCTCGAAGCCTACAGCGAAGGTGTCAACGACTGTATCCGCAGTGAGCCGAACGAACTGACGTACCTGTTCGCCAAGTACGGCCTCCAACCGGAGCCCTGGACGCCGGCGGCATGCATCGCCTCCTGGTGGCGGCTGAGTCTGTTCTTCTCGGGCGACGGCCTGCGCGAGATGACGACCTACTACGAAATCAAGGATGGGCAGCGCGAGGTGAAGTCGTTTCCGCCGGACGACAGCGAGGGCCCGATGAATATTGCGGGTCGTCACATTCGGGACGATGCCTCGGTGATCCAGCGAGACGACGTCGGCGATGAGTGGCTCAGCGCGGTGATGGACTACGCGACCGAGCACAACCTGATGCGCAAAATCGATGTCACGCCTCTGCGGCAGCGCGTGCCGGAGGGACCCCGGTTCAGCCATGCCTGGGTGGTAGGCAAGACGCGAACGACGAACGGCTCGGCGGTGCTCGTCAGCGATCCGCAGACGCCCGTGCGCAATCCGTCGCTGTTCCAAGAGTTTCACATCAGCGGAGAAACATTCAACGCTCGCGGCATCGGCGTTGCCGGCAGCCCGAACCTCCTGATCGGCTTCACGCCGACAGTGGCGTGGGGCCTGACCGCTCTCGGCGCCGACCAGGCGGACCTGTTTCTGCTCAAGACCGATCCCAATCGTCCCAACCAATATCGGGTCGATGGCTATTGGCTCAATATGGAGGTCCGGACAGAGACGATTCGAGTTAGAGACGCCGATCCGCAAACGCTGACGGTGCGCCGAACGCGGTTCGGACCGGTGGTGACATCGCTGGCGATGGGCGTGCGGCGAGGCGACGAAGTGGCGCTCAAGCGCATCCCGATCTGCGATCCGCAGCGCGACACGTTCCGCGGCGTGCTCGATATGATCCGGGCAGGCAATGCGTACGAGTTCCAGCAGGCCCTCGGCGGGTGGACCTTCCCGAGCGCCAACTGCGTCTTTGGCGATCGCGAAGGCAACATCGGTTTCAAGACGATCCTCGCACTGCCGATCCGCTCGGCGAACGCGCTGCTCGACGAACGTGCGGCGCACGAGGGATGGGACAGCGCCAACGACTGGCAGGGCTTTGTGCCGCATGAGCTGCTACCGCAGGTGATCAACCCGAAGCAGGGCTGGCTGGTCAGCGCGAACCACCGGCCGATCGCGTCGTTCTACCCGATCTCGATAGGCATCTCGACCGGCAGTCTGGGCGACACGGACCGGTCTTGGCGTCTGAAAGAGCGCGTGCGGGCGAAGGAGTCTTTCACGCCGGAAGATGTGCTCGACGTCCATTACGACACGGTCGCGCCGATCAAACGCAACCTCGTCAAGCTCGGCTATCACCTGCGTGACATCCAGCAGTACCCGCTGGAGGAAGAGACGCGGCTGGCGCTGGATTATCTGGAAGAGTGGCGGGATGCGGGATATCGGTCCGAGATGCAGATCAAAGGAACGGAGATTCTAAACCTGATGCCGATGGCGTTCCGGCAGAACTTCGCGGCGGCCACGATCTACGGCGGCGGCCTCTCCGGCCTGTGCAACATGCTCCAGACCCTTGATGCGCGAATCGCCGAGAATCCCAAGGCGGCGCTGACGGAAGAGGAAGCCGACTACGTCAATCTGATCCTGCGGGCCGCCTGGCGATATGGCAAAGCCAACTACGGCGACGACCCGGCCCAGTGGAACGAGAAGGCCCGCGCCGGATTGCTCGAAACGCGATTGCCCTACATGTCCACGCTCGACGGTTTCGCAAGCCTGGACGAGGCCAAGGACATCACCTTCCCGGCGCTGACGTGCATCGACGGCGGCACGATCCTCTCGCAGCGGGCGCAATCCTACACGCAGTGTGTCCCGATGGATGATGCGGACGGCGCGATGGCCCTGCTACCGGTCGGCGTCTCCGAGCGGCCGGACAGCCCCTATCGCCTCAGCGACTACGAGCTCTGGGAAAAAGCCCAACTCCGCCCCGCTCCCCTGTCCCGCGCCAAGGTCGAAGAAATCGCGACGTCACGCAGGGATCTATGACATGGCAGCAGGCCGCTCTTACATCGTATCTGTGAAGCCGCAATTGCAGGGGAATCGCGTGATCAGCCGAAAGACAACCAGACGCGACTTCGTCAGGGGCGTGGGATTGGCAGCGGCATCATACGCTCTTGGCGCGGCCGGGGTATGGGAAAGGCTCGCCTGTGCACAGGCGACAAGGAACAGCGCGAATCGCTTCGCCGCCGCAGGCAGGGAGCGGCCGAATGTTCTGTTTCTGTTCACGGACGATCAGGCGTTCGGCACGCTCGGCGCGCTGAGCAATCCGGATGTCAGGACGCCGAATATGGACCGGCTGGTGCGGCGGGGCACGACGTTCACGCACTGCTTCAATCAGGGCGCCTGGCACGGCGCCGTCTGCGTCGCCAGCCGGGCCATGCTCAATACGGGCCGGTATGTCTGGACCTGCGGGGGCGACAACTGCGGCAACTGGCCTCTCTGGGGCCAGACACTCGGCAAGGCAGGCTACGACACCTTCATGACCGGCAAGTGGCACAATCAGACCCCCGCGCTGAAACGCAGCTTCCAGACCATCGGCCCGACCGGAGGCGGCATGTTCGCCTCCAAAGACCCCAACGCCGAGGAGAACGCCCGGAAGAGCATCCTCAATGACCCGTACAACCGGCCGCGACCGGGCAACTCGTGGAGCCCCTACGACCAGACGCTCGAAGGACACTGGCGCCAGGTCGACGGCGAAACGGTTCACAGCAGTCAGCTCTGGGCCGACACCGCGATCGACTACCTGCACAAGCATACAAAACAAAGCCAAAATCCCTTCTTCATGTACGTGGCCTTCCACGCGCCGCACGATCCTCGGCAATCCCCGAAGGAATTCGTGGACCTGTACCCGCCCGAGAAGATCAAGATTCCCCCCAACTACCTGCCCGAGCATCCTTTCGACCAGGGCGACCCCAGGCTGCGGGACGAACTGCTCGCGCCGTTTCCTCGGACGAAAGAAGCGGTACAGGTGCACCTGAGCGAGTACTACGCAATCGTCACACACGCCGATCACCACATCGGCCGCATTCTCGATGCGCTGGAAGCCTCGGGCCAGGCCGACAACACGATCATCATCTTCTCGGCCGATCACGGTCTGGCGGTCGGTCAGCACGGCCTGATGGGCAAGCAGAACCAGTACGACTGCTCGGTGCGCATGCCGTACGTTTACTGCGGTCCCGGCATCGAGACCGGCCGCAAGATCGACGCGATGGTCTACCTCCAGAGCGCCTTCGCCACCACCTGCGAGATGGCCCGCATCGAAACGCCCGAGACGGTACAGTTCCCCAGCCTCGTGCCACTGCTGACCGGCGAGAAGGACAAGCTCTACGACTCGATCTACGGCGCCTATCGCGATCTCCAGCGAATGGTCCGCACGGAGAGGTACAAGCTGATCCGCTATCCACACGTCAACGAGGTGCAGCTCTTCGACCTGCCCAACGACCCCTGGGAAACCACCGACCTGGCTGAGAATCCGCAATACGCCCAGACCGTCAAGACGCTGGACGCGGAACTGCACCGCTGGATGGAACGGACCGGCGACGAACTCGAACTGAGCAGATTATGAAACGAGGTCCCGCCGCCCATACAGAGCGGTTGCCCTTGTGACCGAGCGGCATTACAATCAACGCATGAGCGCGCCGTCGAAACAACCGAAGTGGCAGGAGGAAGCGCCGTCGCCCGACCGGACCGCCGAGCCCGTCGACGACGCCATCGACGTTTCCATGCTGCGAGCGAACCTGGCCTTGAGCCCGGCCGAACGCCTCCGCCGGCACCAGGTCGCTTTGGATCGAATGCGAAGGCTCCAAGAAGCGAGATTCCTGTGAGCGGCGGACTGCTGGACCTGCTCGAACGTCTCGTCGATGCCGGCGTGGACTTCGTCCTGGTGGGCGGCTACGCTGGCGTCGTGCATGGCTGCACCTACGTCACACAGGACGTCGATATCTGCTGTGACTTCTCGGCAGTCAATCTGCTGGCCTTTCAGGAAGCGCTATCCGGTCTGCACCCGGTGCATCGAATGACGCCCGACCGAAAGCCTCTGGACCTGACGGCGTCAAACGCTGCTGAGTTCAAGAACCTGTATCTGGACACGGACCTCGGGCCCATCGACTGCCTCAGCGAGATCCAGGGTCTGGGCGGCTACGATCAGGTCGTGCGGGTCAGCTCGCCAATCGATGTCGAGGGCAGACGGCTCCGCGTCTTGACCATCGACGCGTTGATCGTCGCGAAGGAGACGATGAATCGCGCGCGTGACAGAGAGGCCGTTCGCCAGCTCAAGGTGGTACGCCGCTTGAGGGAGGAAGGGGGTCTCACGGATGGTTGCGGACAATCGTAGGTTGCCGGGAGACGCCATGATCGACAGACGCGGTTTTCTGAAGCTCATCGGCGCCGCCTCACTGGCAGCGACGAACCTGAGTCGTACCTCCGCACAACAAGGCGCAGCCAGACCCAATGTGCTGGTTATCCTGGTCGACGATCTCGGCTATGGCGATCTGTCCTGCTACGGCGCAACGGACCTGAAGTCACCGAACATCGACCGGCTCGTCGACAGCGGGATGCGATTCGAGAACTTCTACGCGAACTGCCCGGTCTGCTCGCCGACGCGGGCGGCGCTGCTGAGCGGCCGCTACCCCGACCTGGTGGGCGTGCCCGGCGTGATCCGCACGCACGCCAGGGACAACTGGGGCCGCTTATCGCCGGACGCGGTCCTGCTGCCGACGATGCTCAAACAGGCGGGCTACCACACCGCCCTGGTCGGCAAGTGGCACCTGGGCTTGACCTCGCCCGACAGGCCCAACGAGCGGGGCTTCGACCACTTCCACGGCTTCCTCGGCGACATGATGGACGACTACTACACCCACCGTCGGCATGGGATTAACTACATGCGGCGGCAGAACGCCGAGATCGACCCCGAGGGCCATGCGACCGACCTGTTCACGCAGTGGGCGATCGAGTACCTTCGCGAGCGGGCCAAATCGCAACAGCCGTTCTTCCTGTACCTGGCCTACAACGCTCCGCACACGCCGATCCAGCCGCCGGACGAGTGGTTGGAGAAGGTCAGGCGGCGACAGCCCGGCATCAGCGACAGGCGGGCGAAGCTCGTCGCCTTGATCGAGCATCTGGACGCCGGCATCGGCCAAGTCCTCACCGCCCTGAGGGACACCGGCCTCGATGACGAAACGCTGGTGATCTTCACCTCCGACAATGGCGGCCAACTCGACGCCGGTGCCACGAACGGCCTGTTTCGTGGCGGAAAGCAGGATATGTACGAAGGCGGCATCCGCGTGCCGATGTGCGTCGTCTGGCCCGGCCGGATCGAGCCGGGATCGCGAAGCGACCGTGTAGCGTTGACGATGGACATCTTCCCCACTGCCTGCGCCGCGGCGGGCGCCCGCGTCGCCCACGAGATCGACGGCGTCAGCTTCCTGCCGACCCTGCTCGGCGCAACGCAGCCCGATGAAGACCGTTCTCTGTTCTGGGTCCGTCGTGAAGGCGGTCGCTACGGGGGACGGGCCTACTACGCCGCTCGCTGCGGTGATCTAAAGCTCGTCCAGAACAGCCCGTTCGAGCCGATGGAACTGTATGATCTCGCTGCCGACCCGAAGGAAGAAAAGCCCCTGGGCAAAGACCATCCGATGTACGGCCGGCTCTTTTCCGCCCTGCGAGACCACATCTCCAAAGCGGGCGTCGCACCTTGGCAGAGGGCCCCGGCCGGCTCGGATCGGCCTTCTCAGCCCTGAGAGGACCCGTGCTCGGCGCGTGAAGATAGGAAATTTGTGTGCAAAAATAAGTAGTTGCCACAATTGACTTTGCTGCGGCACGCCGAGATAATGACCTTTGTGAAGGCAGGGGATTCTCCTCGCGATTGCTGGCGCGCGCCCGCGTGGGAGCATTCCCACTGGAGGAGACCGGGTCGATGAAAAGACTGTAGTGCCTCCCCGCTTCACAAACTGGGGGGGCGCTTGCGGCGGCCCGAGGTGGATCCTGCGGAGGAGCCGAGGCGCCTCTCTTTTACGATCTCTCCCTGCCCGCATCTGGTCCCCGGTACCCGCCCCCAAACTGCCAATGGCGCAGTGAGTGGCAACCCCGCGTAGATACCTGAAGAAGACCTTGCCCGGAAGCCCTTTCGCCGTTACAATAGGTCCGGCTTGACTATACCTGTGAGAGGGACCATTATGCGGCGGAAGTTCCAATTCGTCTGGGCTGTGACGCTCAGCTTGGCGTGCCTCGCGTACACGCAACCAACCTCGACAGAACAGCTACGCCAGGCCGTTTCCGAATTGCTCGAAGGGCGAATCGCGATTCTCCGGGTCTATCCGGACCCAGCCAATGATCCGGCGGGATTCGAGAAGGTCCGTGCGCCGATCACGAACCTGGCGATCGGCTCGGTGGCCATCAAAGCGGCGTATCCGGCCGTCTCCGGCCGGGCGTTCGTCGTGCTCATGGCAACCGACCAGAGGGACGAGGCCGTCGCGACGGCCCTGGGCTCACGCGTCGAAAAGGGATCGTTCTCGGACAAGCTGACGCTATCGCTCCACCTGGACCCCATTGATCCCAACTGGAATCCGATGTGGACCTTCTCTGATGCCCAAGGCGAACCCATGCCGGGCGCCGCCATAGAAATATGGACATATACGCCAGACCCTCAGGTGAACATCCTGCTTGCGCGAACGACCCTCGACGAGCGCAGCCAGCTTCCGCGCCTGTCACCAGCCGACCGATTCTTCTTCCATGTCTCACACCCGAATTACGGTACGGGACGTGTGCAGTTACGCCAGGCAAGAGAAGACCCCTCCGGCGTCTGGCTGGTCCCCCTGGCGCCGCTTGATTCCCAGGCCGTCGCGTCGTCGATTCAGGGAACCGTTGTCGACACCGAAGGCCGCCTGGTACCTGACGCGCAGGTCCTGTGCACGAAGGTATTGGGCCCAGATCACAGCCTCATCGAGTCAGAACACGGATTTCTGTTCGGCGCCATCACCAACGAGGAGGGCTGGTTCTCACTCTGCGTCCCGATTGTCGGAAAGGACCTCGTGCTTAAGGGACTCCCCGACCCCGGGAGCAGCTATGTCATCGACATTGAGCCGCCTAAGGAACTCAATCTGCGGCGATATGGATTGGGAAGATCCCGCCACATTCCTGTCGGAACGGAAAGCACCTTCACGCTGACGCCGATAGAGGCCACCAAGGTCTTTCACACGTTCAGCTTTGAGTACTACGAAGGCCCGGTCACCGATCCTCAGGAGTTGGATAGTATCGAATTGAAACTCTATCGCGATAGCCAGCAGTGCGCACACTTGACTTACGATCAGCTCAAGGGCGGCCATGCGCTTCCACCAGGGACCCTGCGTGCGACGACAACGCGATGGGGTCGCCGGTTTGGTTTTCAAGACGTTGAGCTGAGGCTCGACAGCCCCGAGCATGTGGTCATCCATGGGGCACCGCCCGTATTCTATCGAGGTCGGGTTGTCGACGACTCTACGGACGAGCCCGTCCAAGGGGCAATTGTCTGGGGCGGCTGGCCAGACGCCGAGCAGAAATCGTCCGAGCTAACCTCCGAACGATGGCAAGAACTGCTGGCGATGGTGGCGAAGGAGGCCGACGATGATTCTGCCGAGTTGCTGTATCGCGCGAGTGACCGCGTTGCGATGACGGAAGGCGACGGCACCTTCGAAATCCCATTTCTGCTATCGGGGATCAATTCGCTCATTTACGGTTTCACGGTGGCCAAACCGGGATACAAGCAGGTCGGCATCACGGCGATGATCCCGAGTCTCAACGTGGCCTACATCCATACAATCAGGCTCGCTCCGACCGGACAGCCGGACTACTTCCCCGTCTTCATGTTCGAGAACGAGGGGGGTTCGCTCGTCGATCCGAATGAGTTCGACAACGCCGATGTCGTCATCACAGCCATCGGGGGTGGCGGGTCTTCCGTCCCGTTGAGAATCCTCCGTGAAAGACGGCAATTCACGGCGGGCATCTACGGCGTGGACGCCTTTCGAGACGGGAAGTATTACCAGTATGGACCTGTGGACCTGAGTGTCGCCCGGCCCGAGACTGTGGTCTTTGTGCCCGCGCAGGTATGGCAGAAACAACTTCTCTGCCGCGGCCGGGTCATCCATGGAGTCACTGGCGAACCTATCTCCGGTGCAGTCGTCATCCACTGTCTGAGGGGGCCCCAGTATGACAGTTCCTCGCTCCAGCCAAGTCAATGGGAGGCCGTGGAGCGGCTTGGTCCCAACCCTGATCCGAAGAATCCCGCGATGGCGCCTCTGTTTGCTCGATACGATCCCCCCCGACCGATTGTCACTGCATGCGCGATTACGGACGAGGACGGATGGTACCATATCACGGTTGAACTGAGCAGACCGGACCCTCCGGACTCACTCCTGGCGATGGCCCGTGACTTCCTGGACAGTTGGCATACGCTGACGCGGTTGGTCCCTGCGCCGGATGAGCCCATCAGGCACCGTCGTGAATCGCTGGTTCCGGACGCCGAGGGCATCACACAGCTCGACCCCATAAGTCTCTTCCCGGGCGGCATAGCCGTCCTTCAGCCCATCGCACCGAGTCTCGGCCCGGCTGGAGCCGATGGCACCATTGAATTCCGCTGGATCGTCTGCGAGGAACCCAGACCATCATGGGTCGAGCAACTCTGGCCTCCGTTTGGCACCATCGCCGCCACCATGACGTATCGCCAGAGGTGGCTCCTTCCGAACCTGTCGCAGACCATCTACGTTCCCGCAGGGCTCGACCTGCGCCTGATTGTGGCTCCCCGATCACAGGACTCACATCCACCTGTTGATTTGGGATATTTCAGGGTCGAGCAGGGACAAGTCATCAAGCTCGGTCGAGTGGAGTTCCCTCCCGGTGTGGAAGTGAGGGTCTGCGTCGTCGATGAGCAGGGCCACCCGCTCGGCGGCATAACGGTCTTCTGTTTCGACGAAGATGAGATGATGCCGCAACGAAAGCGACCGACGGACGACGCCGGTATGACCACGATTCATGTCGCCGCCCATTCGAGGGGCCTGTTTCTGGTCCAGGCTTACGATCAGCAAAGCCGCGAGACGCTCGAAGAAAGCATCCCGTATGAGGTCGGTGGCGAAGAGGACGCGGGCCGGCAATTCACGCTGACGGTCTCCCGCGAGATGGCCACGGCGCTGGCCGAGCAGGCGCGGCGGTAGATCGCCCGGCGCTGCGGATTCCGGGGTCTCATGCGGCCAGCAGCAGGCTGATGCGCAGGTAGAGGAACCACACCATGCGCACCGACAGCAACAGCACGATGAGGAAGCCCACCACCCCGAGGATGTTGGTGAAAGCGCCGTTGCGGCGTTCGCCCATCACGTTTCTGCGGTTGGCCAGCCAGAGCAGGGTGCCAGCCATGAGCGGATTGCCGATGACGGTCATGGCCTGTCCGGCGATCATCAGGTTCACCGGGGCGGTCCGGCTCCACAGCCCGAAAACCGCAACGAGGAAGCCCACCAGCAGGACGCCGACGGTGAGGATACGCGGCCAGCGGTCGCTCAGCTTTCCGGACAGGCCCAGGCCGTCGGCCAGCGCGGTGCCGCCGATCATCGCGTTGATGAGGAAGGGATTCAGCGCGATCGGAGCCAGGCCGATGCAGAAGACGTAGAAGGCGACCGGGCCCAGCAGTGGGCCCAACGTCAGGGCCAGTGTGGCCATGTTGTCCGCCGGCCGGCCGAAGATGACCGTGGCGGCTGTCGTCATGATGATGGCGCTGACCAGCGTCAGCACGAACACGCCGGCCACCGAATCGCCGATGCCGCGATAGTAGTCCTCCACGTTCCAGTTCTTCTCGCGCACGAGGTTGCCCTGGAAGAACGCCGCCGCCACGGAGAAGGTCGTCCCCAGCAGGGACGCGATCAGGACGAGCGGATCAGAGATGGCGCCGTCAACGATTTCCGGAATCCCGAGCGAGAGCTTCTCGGGGATAGAGGGCACGAGGCCTTTGAGCGCGCCAAGCCAGTCGGGCCTGGCCACAAAGAGGTTGAAGAGGAACGAGACCAGCACGACGCCCACCATCACCTTCATGATGCGCTCGATGGTCTTGAAAACGTGGGTCGCCTTGAAGAGGAAGACAACCAGCACCAGGTTCAGCGCCCCCATCACGGCGATCTGCACCGTCAGCGTATGGCCTTCCGGCGCGAACGCACCGGCCACCAGGGCGATGGCGAGGTTGTTGGAGAACTGGAACGCCGCACAGGTCAGGCAGAGCACGATGCCCAATAACGCAGCAAAGGGGCGGTTCACCTCGCGGGCCAGCGTCGTGAAGTGGGTCGCGCCCGCCGTCACGCCCGTGCGCGCCGACATGGTCATGTACGCTCCCATGACCAATCCCGCCAGCGCCAGGAGCCAGAGCAGCTCGTATCCGTAGGTCGCCCCCACGTTCGAGCTGATGACCAGACTGCCCGGGCCGAAGACGACGCACGCCGTGATCAGCGCCGGGCCTATCGACCGCCACCAGGGAGCCTTGCGAGTCGCAGCATCAACCGAAGCGGGCATAGGAGTCCTTTCATCTCATGCGTCTACCACAGAACCGTTCCCGGCGTGCAGAGGGCCGCACAATGCCAAGAGCGTACCAGCAATAAGTCCCGAACGCCAGTATGAAAGCCCAAATCGCATCGGAGCGAAATCCGTCCATTCCGCCTCCGGGGACAGCTCGTCCTCCCAGCAAACCAGTCTGGTATAGGGGATTCCACTATCCGAAATTAGGCGCAATCCTCATGCGGCGTAGCCGCCTGCTGCTCCGATAATTACAGTAGATTTGTATCGGATTGATTGATTTTGCGAAGAGGCAAGGACGCCCGCCGGACCGCGCGACCCCGATGTTGGGACTCCGGCAGGCCGCTCTTCGCTTCACGAACGTGAGGTGAACGATGAACTCGTTCAACTGGCAAGAAGACATGGACACGGGCATTGCGGTCCTGGACATGGACGATCAGCCGCCGATCCGCCGGAAGAAAGTCCGGGAGATTCGCCGACAGCTCCGCCAGGGACGCTACAGCGTGGCCGACCGCCTCGACGTAGTCGTCGAAAGGCTCCTGGAAGCGCTGAACCGATAGTGACTGACTATGCTGCTGTGGCGTAAGCGCTGCCCCCGTAAGTAGTTATGCACGTCACCAGAACACCCGGCGCTGCGCCTGCCCTTTGCGCAGTTCAAGGTTGCAGTATGATCCCGATCCGACTATACTGGCTGCCTTTTCATAGAGCGACAAGGGCAAAGGGCACAGATGAAGATCGCATTGGGCACCGATCACGCAGGGTTTCAGTACAAGGAGCGCATCAAGCAGTATCTGACCGAGCGGGGACACGACGTCACCGACTTCGGGACCCATTCGCCTCAGAGCTGTGACTACCCCGATTTCATCTACCCCGCCGCTTTGGCGGTGGGCGAAGGCCGGTGTGATCGGGCCATCGTCCTGGGTGGCAGCGGCAATGGCGAAACGATCGTCGCCAACAAAGTCCGGGGCGTCCGCTGCGCCATCTGCTGGCACGAGGAGCTGGCCCGGCTGAGCCGTGCCCATAACGACGCCAACGTGATGTCCATCGGCGCACGGATGGTGTCCCTGGAATTGGCCCTGAAGATGGTCGAGATCTGGCTGGCTACGCCCTTCGACGGCGGCCGGCACGCCCAACGCGTCCGCAAGATCGCCGCGCTCGACGGCAGTGCCCCGCAGTCCGCTCGATAGGCCGCGTACCGGCGGTGTCCCCTCACACCGTTTGCCACCCGACCGGGGAAGACGACCGGAATCCTACCTGTTTTCCGGGTTTTGGCCTAAAGACGTCCCTCGCAGACCCCGATAATATGAACAGTACCGAACATGACAACTCGGGGCTCATGAAAGGCGCGCATATGTCCATCCGGACGACGTTGTCTGTTGCCATCATGACACTTCTCGGTGCGGGCGCGGGCGAACTCCTCGCCGCTGACACGAAGGTCGAGCACAATTTCCCGCCGATCGTATGGGACTTCCAGGGCAAACCCGTTCCCGAGACCCGGTGGTCGCCCTGGCTGCCGCTGGGTGTGCAGACGGGCGTTCGCTACAAACTGGGCTTTCGCTTTTCCGACGGCACCATCTCCCTGCGATGCCCGGTTGGCGTGACGTTCACCTACGACCAGAGCAAGGCCCAGTCGGGAAGCGATTTCCGGATCAAGGTGAAGGCCACGCCCATCGGCTCCGAAAGCGACACCTTCGCCACCGCCTTCGGGATCTCTCTTCCGAACACCTTGCAGGTCGGTCTGATCGGGGTCACCGGTCTGCCGATCGAGCTGCCGTGGTTCGACCTGCCGCTGGACTTTTGGGACATGGTCGCGAACATCCCTAAGGTGGGCGAGAGCATCGCCAGCGCCGTCAGCAACATCGGCGTTAACACCGATACGCAGGATGCACTGCCGCTGGGCAAATCGGAAACGTACCACGACGAGCGCGATCTGATCAGTTTCGATCTGACGGACAAGAGCCCCGCGGAACTGGCGCCGGAGATCTTCGACGAGATCCCCGAGAACGTGCGGACCAATGCGGTGCGCGCGGTGAAGGTCGCGAACATGGTCAGCGACGCCGAAGCGATCGACATCCTCCAGGACGCGCTGGAGACGGCCCTTTCGGCGATCTACGACGCGCCCAACCTGACGCTGAGCGCCGATCCGTACTACGTCGTCGAAGGGGTGCGCCTGCGTCTGAACGTCAAGTGTTACATCCCCGACGGCAAAGGTTCAGGCTATTACACTCTGTACTTCGACCGGCCCAATCAGGAGCAGGAGATCGTCTTCAGGGACATCACGCCCTTCGTCGGCGACAACGACAAGATTCACATCGCCGTCGACAAGATCGCCTACGAATTCCGAGTCAAACAGGGCCTAACCGCCACGGTCAAGCTGTCCGTCCTCGATGTCGATCTGGACAATGTCGAGAAGGTGGTGACCTATCACACCGCCGAACTGACGCCTCAGGACGGCTTCCAGATCGAGGTCCCCCTGCGGAAGAACACCGCCACGCTCCAGAGCATGCGCGTCAATCCCGGCGCGACCTCGGCCTCGGTCAACTGGACCAGTCCGAACGTGCCGCTGATGGGCTACGTCAGCGTTTATGACAGCAGCCGCAAGTTCCTCAAGAAAGTGCAAGAGAACACCTACAAGAACGCGCACAATGTCGTCGTCACCGGTCTCCAGAAGGGCACAACGTACATCTTCGGCATCGAATGCGTCAGCAGCAGCGGACAACGATTCTCAGGAGGCGAGCTCCAGACCACCACGCTCACGGAGATTCCCACCAAGGTCAGCGACACGACGTGCAACGATCTGTCCATGGGCAGTCCGCAAGTAACGGCGGGCCTGGACTATATCGACTTCCAGTGGACTACGAATGTCGCGGCCTCGACCGAGGTGCTGTATTCCCCTTCGCCCGATCTGTCGGTGAACTACGTCGCGGCCGTGAAGAAACGCAGCGGCAACGTCGTCCAGGGCTGGGTCACGAGGGACAGCGGACGCGAGTTCGTTACGGACCACTCGATGCGCATCACCGGCCTCGAACCCGGCGTCGAGTACCATTACAACGTGGTCTCGTGGACGTTCGAAGATCCCGAGAACGAGATCGACCCGCAGGACCGCGTCGGCGTCGTCGGCAGCGTGACCACGCTGTCCATTCCGCGCCCCTCCGTCAAGGTCAAGGCGCAGTTCCGCGACGCCGGCGTTCCCGACGTCCCCGTCATCGTGACGAAGGCAGGTGATGCGGGCTATCGCATGGCTGTCATCACAGGCGTCGGCGGCCTGACGCCGCTGGTCACGTTCGACAAGGCCAGTGCAACGTACCGGTTCGCGGTCCAGGGCCATCCGGCGTACGAAGACGTCACCTCCGGACCACTGAACGTTTCGGCTTCGACGGAGGGCGAGATGCCCACCGTCACGCTGACGCTCGTCAGCCGCCCGTCCCCCGGAGGGTTCGTATACGACACTCAAGGCGACCCGATCCAGGGCGCGGCGGTCAAGATGCTCGCCCCGGTGCAAACCCAGACGACGACCGACCGCTTGGGACACTACACCTTTGGCGGATGGTTCGATTCCGTCGGCGCCGTACACCTGGAGATCAGCAAACAGGACTACGTCACGAAGAGGATCTTCGGAACAGTGGGGTCGGTCAGCTACGCGCGAATGTTCTCGGCGCCGAACTGCATCCTCCCCAGTGCGATTGCCACCGTCCACATCACCGCCAAGACACAGAGCGGCGCGCCCGTCTCCGGCGCGACCATCCTGGTCAAGGAAGGTGGGACCCAGAAGGGCAGTATCAGCACGAATGCCCAGGGCCTGGCTACTTTCGCCTGCAACTTCAACGACAACAACGCCAACGAGCACAATCTCACGTTCGAGCTCCAGCCGCCGACGGGATCGAAGATCATGGCGGTGGCCACCCGCCTGCCCGTGATCGGAGGTTCCGTCCAGAAACTGGACCTGACCGCCGTGGAAGATACCCAGGGCCCGCAGGTCTCCAATTTCGCCGTCAAGCAGATCGGCGCCCACAACATCTGCGCGACGTTCTCGCTCAACGACAGGACCGCGACCAGCTCTCTGGCCTACGAGGACCCGAAAGGGCGCACCGGCGCCACCGACTGGAGCAGCGGCTCGGGCAACCAGACCGATCCGACCTCGTTCCATCAGGCGATCCTCCAGGGCAACAGCATCGATCCCGGAAGGTACAAGATCCAAGTCAAGGCCAAAGACGCTCGCGGCAACATCACCGAAGGCCCGTTCGTCGAATTCACTCTCTTCGGCGAATCGCTCTGGAATCTCCATGCGACGAATGTCCGCCAGAACTCCGCCGTGCTGCGATGGAATCGATTCCCGGCGGCCAACGAGGCGAGCTTCAACAAGTTCGGCAAGTACGTCCTGAAGGTGGGCAATCAGACGCCGATCGAAATCACCAACGCCGACACCGCCAGCTACACCGTGCAGGACCTGTCCGCCAACACGACGTACAACGCGAGCATTCACGTCGTCATGGCCGGTTCTTCCGGGTACCTGACCGTTCCGGGAACGGCGAGCTTCCAAACGCGTTCGAGCCCGCCGGCCGTATCGAACCTGACCGTTCAGCCATCCGTCTCTCCGATGAAAGAAGACATCCAAGTGACGGCGACCATCGCGGATGCCGATACGAACGTGAAGAAAGCCACGCTGACGCTCGTCGATCCGAAGGCGAAGAAGGATCTGGCCTCCAAGACATACAACACGAACAGCGTCGCGTTCGAGCACAGCTTCAAGCTCGACCAGCCGGGCGACTACACGCTCGTGCTCACCGCCGCCGATGAGGCAGGAGAGACCGCCGCCGAGCAGAAGATCACGGTGCTCGAAACGGAGAAACCGAAGATCAGCCTCGCGAAGGTTCCCTCCACGTCGAACGTCGGCGACACGATCACCGCGACGGTTCGCATCACCAATATCGAGAACCTCAAAGGTGACCTGGAATGCCGTGTCAACTGGGGCGACGGCACGGACGAAACCGTTCCCGTCAAGGGCAAGGATAAGCTCGCCTCGGGGGCAGAGACCGAGTCAAAGAGCGATACAGTGGAACTGTCTCACGCGTACAAGAACGACGGCGCCTTCACCATCGCCGTCAGCGCCGACCTCGCCATCGCGAAGACCCGGATCACCTCCGACCCGGTCTCCAAGAACATCACGATCAAGTCCGTGGCCGCGACGGCGAGTCTGACCAAACAGGCCCAGGACAACACGTTCACGTTCCACATCAAGGCCATCCAAGGTTCGTATCCGATCGCGTCCTGGACCCTCGACTTCGGCGACGGCGCCAAAGAGAGCGGCCAGGGGCCCGTCGACAAAGACGTCACGCACGTCTATCTGAGAAAAGGCGAGTACGCCGTCAAGTTCGACGTGACCGATTCGAAAAACGCTGTGGTCAGCAAGACCACGTCTCTGAAGATTCGCAACGATGCCGCGCTCGACAGCGCTGCGCAGAATCCCTCGGGGGGAACCGTCCTCAAACCCGCAGGGGACGCGGACGCCGCACCTGGCGATGGAGACGGCGCCAGCCGTGGCGGAGGCGACCAGGAGGCCCGTGGGGACCTGGCCCTCGTGGAGCTGCAACTGCCCGACAGCATTCGCGCGGGGCGATCTGCGTCCGTGGCGGTCGCGGTCAAGAACGACAGCAACGTTGCCCTCGACGGCGTCGGCGTGACCCTGTACGTCGGCGGCAAGAAGATCGAAACGCAACAGGTGACTCTCAAGGCGGGCGAGACGACGACGCTGACTTTCAAGTACACGCCGAGCAAACCGGCGACGTACACCTTCATGGCGAAGATCACCCGCCCGAGTGGATTTGCCGACAGCAACACCAGGAACGATTCGATCACGCGCAAAGCCACCGCACAGTAATGACCGCGCAGGTCAATCCCGATACCGTTCGGAGGGGGCGACCCTGCGCCGCGCCGATGCCGCTTGGGGAAGCGGGTTGAAAGCGAGCCGACGCGGCGGTAGACTATCGGGAGAACTTTCTGGACCATGCCACGATCAGGATGGCAGAATCCCACAGGAGAACTCCATGATACCTGCGTGCAGACCTCACATCGTGCTGTCGATTGCTTTGTTGATCTCCGTCATTTGTCCGAGTGCGCCCGCCAGAGCGGCACTGCTTCTGGTCGAGGCCGAGAGCTTCGACGATCCCGGCGGCTGGGTGCTCGACCAGCAGTCGATGGATCAGATGGGCTCGCCCTATCTGCTGGCCCACGGCTTCGGCGTTCCGGTCGCGGACGCCGTGATGACCGTCGCCCTTCCGACGCCGGGCACGTACCACGTCTGGGTCCGCACGCGCGACTGGGTCGCCACTTGGAATGCCCCGGGCGCGCCGGGCAGGTTCCAATTGCTCGTCGACGGCAAGCCGCTCGTAACGACCTTTGGCACCGAAGGCGCCAAGTGGCACTGGCAGGACGGCGGCGCCGTCGAAATCCCGGCCGCCACCGCCAGGCTTGCCTTGCACGATCTGACCGGCTTCGAAGGCCGATGCGACGCCATCGTCCTGAGCAGCGATATGGGTTTTGTCCCGCCTGAGGAAGGCGATGCGATGAGCGCATTTCGGCGCAAGGCCCTGGGCTTGCCGGATCAGGCCGAGGACGCGGGCCGGTTCGACCTCGTTGTCGTCGGCGGTGGCATGGCGGGCACCTGCACCGCCATCTCCGCCGCCCGGCTTGGCCTGCAAGTCGCGCTCGTGCAGAATCGGCCGGTCCTCGGAGGCAACAACAGCTCCGAGGTTCGCGTGCACCTCAACGGCCAGATCAATCTGCCTCCTTATCCACGTCTGGGCGACGTCGTACGCGAGCTTGACTCGGGCAAACAAGGCAACGCCCAGCCTGCTTCGTACTACGACGACGAAAGGAAGCTCCGCGCGGTGCGGGCCGAGCCCAATATCCACCTGTTCCTCAACACGCACGCATACAAGGTCGAAAAGCAGGGCGACCGGATCGTCGCGATTCTCGCCAGAGAGCTGACCACGTCACGCGAGCTGCGGTTCAGTGCGCCGCTGTTTGCCGACTGCACGGGCGATGGGACTATCGGGTATCTGGCGGGCGCGGACTGGCGTATGGGCCGCGAGAGCAAGGCCGAGACGGGCGAATCGATGGCGCCCGAAACACCCGACCGGATGACGATGGGCGCTTCGGTCCAGTGGTACTCGGCGAAAACCGATCAGCCAAGTCCGTTTCCTGACTGCCCCTGGGCGCTGGAATTCAGCGAGGCCAGTTGCCAGAACGCCACGCGCGGCGACTGGGACTGGGAATCCGGCCTGAACAACGACCAGATCACCGACATCGAGCACATCCGCGACCACACCTTCCGCGCGATCTACGGCAACTGGGCCTTCCAGAAGAATCATAGCAGGGACAAGGCCAGGTACGCCAACCTCAAGCTCGACTGGGTCGCGTACATCGCGGGCAAGCGCGAATCGCGCCGCTTGCTGGGCGACGTGATCCTACAGCAGCAGGATGTGCAGGAGTTCCGTGAGTTCCCCGATGCGTTCGTGACGACGACGTGGTCGATCGACCTGCACTATCCGGCTCCGAAAAACACGGAGCATTTCCCGGGGATGGAGTTCCGCACGATCTGCGTGCAGCCGGACATCAAACCGTACCCGATCCCCTATCGCTGCCTCTACTCGCGGAACGTCACAAATCTCTTCATGGCCGGCCGCAACATCAGCGTCACCCACGTCGCGCTCGGCACCATCCGCGTGATGCGCACCGGCGGCATGATGGGCGAGCTGGTCGGCATGGCCGCATCGCTGGCGACCGAACACGACACGACGCCTCGCGGCGTCTACGCGAACCACCTCGACGAGCTGAAAACGCTCGCCACGAAGGGCGTGGGCAAAGGCGTGTGGCAGCCTCAAGCGAAGCTTGGGGATGGCGCGCCCGCGCAAGTGACTGATGCCGTCGAACAGGCCCGGCGCTCCGCTCAGATTGCCGGCTATGCCCTGAGCAAAGTCCAGCGATGGCTGCACGAGAAGGCGCTGCCGGTGATCGATCCGCAGACGGGTCTCTACCCTGCGGACGGCAAATGGAACTATCGCGACACCGCCGCCGATTGTTATCCGTTCCTCTGCTGGGCCGCGTTCGTGGTCGACAAGGTCGCGCTCGACGGCCCGGTCCGCGACGTCCTGCACGCCGAGCAGAAGCTCTGCAATCACCTTGACCGCATCCCCACTCCCTATGACTGGCAGAACCAGCAGAAGATCGAGGTCGATTATGACGAGCTGATCTTCCAGGCGTCGGAGTACGTCAAGGATGGGCTGATCGCGATCGTCGAAGTGACCGGCAGGGATGAGTGGTTCGACCGCATGCTCGCGATCGAGGAGGACATCTGGAAGCACGCGCGGTACGACACGCCTTACGGCAGGATCCCATCGAAGAACATCGAGGTCAATGGCGACAATCTCCAGTCCCTTGTGCGGCTGTACACGATGACCGGGCGTGAGGAGTTCCTCACCTGGGCCGAGCGCCTGGCGGACTACTACTTCGATCAGCCGGACTTCGTGCCCACACGGCTTCGCGATCACGGCTGCGAGATCATCGGCGGCCTGGGCCTGCTCTATGCCGTCGAGGTGCAGCAGAACCGCCCCAAAGCCAGGGTCTACGAAGCCAGGCTCAAGCACGTCTTCGACACCATCCTCGCCAAGGGCTGCAACGACGACGGCATGATGTACAACCACCTGACCGCACGCGACGGCGGCAACGGCAAGCTCAGCGATGGCTGGGGCTACAACTACGTCGGCTACCTCTGCTACGACATGGCCCTCGGCCGGCCGGTCTATCGCACCAAGGTCGAACGCACGCTCAAGAACCTCACCAAGCCCGCATACGACAACTACAACTGGGAGGGCAACTACTCGATCGACGGATTCGCCGATTCGATCGAAGGAGCGATCTACCTGCTCAACCGCGTCCCGGTCGAGGAGGGCTTTGCCTGGGTGGACCGCGAGATGGCCCGCAGTGTCACGCGCTCGAACGATCCGCTCGAGACTGCTGAGCTGTGGGGCACGATGAAGCTCGAAGCCAACGGCGTCCGCACCGTCCTGATGCACGCGCTGATGCACACCCAGGGCATCATCGCCCGCCCCTGGCAGAAAGGCCTCCAGCTCGGCGCCGCCCGCATCGCCTCTACGAGCGACGAGCGACCAGCGACGAGCGACGGCATCATCATTGTCGTTAAATCGGACCAGCCCTGGTCCGGCACGCTCTGCTTCGACCTCCCGCGCCATCGCGAATACCTGGGCTTCGCGCAAGACTGGCCCCGCATGAACACCCTGCCCGAATGGTTCACCGTCGAGCCGGCTGTGAAATACACCGTCGAGGGCCTCGAAGCCGAGATCACCACCGCCGGCCGGTCCCTCCACAAGGGCCTGCCCCTGACCCTCGAACCGGGCCAGGAAAGGCACCTCCTCATCCGCCCCCTATAGGGCGTGTCGTGCGTCCCACGAGGTGCTATCGGCATTTGGCAGGCAGGGCCCTCACCGAGGCACCGCACGCGACTTTGTCATTCCGACCGGAGCAAGGCGCAGTGGAGGAATCTGGCACCGCATGGGCTATCCTCTGCGGCCCGCGCCGGCGTTCGAGACAGAGTCGGTTGTCAGCAGTTCGAAGAGGGCCTGCACACAGGCCGGGCGACCCACCCGTTCACGGCCGGATCTCTCCACTCCGCTTCGCTCCGGTCGAGATGACAAACAGAGGACCAGTCGCTTCCAGAAGCGATATTCAGCAGTGTTGTGGGAATCTGCCACCATTTGCCGACCGCGTCCCGGGACGTACAGCTTATAACATGCCGCTGGACATACCCCGGCCGATCTGCTACAATCGTTCCCAGACTGGAACGGTTGAAGATGCTGTCGAGGGAGCACAACCATGCGGAGGATAGTCCAGCAAATCGCGTTCGTCGCGGCGTGTCTGCTCGCCGCCGTCACCCCTGCCACCGCCCAGCGCACCGTCTACGTCGATAACGATGGACCTGCCGACTTCGCCACGATTCAGGCGGCTATCGACGCCGCGTCGGATGGCGACACGATCCTCATCGCCTCGGGCACCTATACAGGCGACGGCAATCGCGACATCGACTTCAAGGGCAAGGCCATCACCGTAGAAGGCCGAGATGGTCCGGAGACTTGCATTGTCGACGCTGGCGGACGGCAGTACGTCAACAATCCGGAGGCTGAACCGGAACTTCATCGGGGATTCTATTTCCACAGGGGCGAAGACGCCAACTCGATGGTCCGGGGCTTGACCATTACCGGTGGGTATTTGCGTTGGGATGGTGGGGGCGGCATCTGCTGCGAGGGCGCAAGTCCCCAGATTATCACCTGTGTCGTGACGGCCAACGTGGCCCGCTGGGGCGGTGGTATAGCGATAACCGATTCGAATGCGGTGATCGTCGATTGCACAATCTCGGATAACATGGCCTCCTTCTACCCCTGGAACAGGACCGGGGGCGGCTCCGCTGGCGGGATCTCCATGGCCGGTGGAAATGTGACCATGCTCAATTGTCTTATCGTGGGCAACTTCGCCAGCGATGATGGCGGCGGCATCCGCACTGGTCGATGCGATTTCGTCCTCCGCAACTGCACGATCAGCGAGAATCGGGCACGCTCTCGGGGGGCAGGCCTGTACTGCGCGAGCGAGTCGTCAAATACCGGCATGCTTGACAACTGTATCCTGTGGGCCAACAAAAGCGTGAATGGCTACTCCAACGAAATCGGCTTTCTCGGCGGCATTCTGGGGTCGCCTCATCTGGAGTTGAACCATTCCGTCGTACAAGACCACGGAGATCATCTTGCCACCAGGATATACGGCACCTGGACAGGGACCGATCCATGCTTTGTCCGACCAGGCTACTGGGACCCGAACGGAACTCCAGGCCGATTGGACGATTTCTGGGTCGATGGAGATTTCCATCTCAGGAGCCAGGCCGGTCGTTGGGACCAGGAGACTGAGAGTTGGGTCCAGGATGATGTCACCAGCGCTTGCATCGACGCCGGCGATCCGTGTTCTGCTATGAGCGATGAGCCCTTCCCTAACGGTGGCGTCATCAATCTGGGCGCTTATGGCGGAACTGCCGAAGCGAGCAAATCGTATCCGGGTATCACCCGAGTGCTGTACGTGGACGACGACATCGCCACTGGCGGTGATGGCTCATCCTGGTCCAGCGCCTACCGGTATCTACAGGACGCCCTGGCTCAGGCAAGTCTCTGGGAGGGCCCTGTCGAGATCCGCGTGGCTCAAGGCCGCTACACCCCGGACCAGGGGGCTTTCGTCACACTCGGGGATCGCGAAGCCGTATTCCAAATGGCAGGAAGGATGACACTCCTTGGCGCCTACGGCGGTGCGATGGCACCCGACCCGAACGAAAGAAATGTCGATCGGCATGAGACGGTGCTCAGCGGTGATTTGGAGAACAACGACGAGCCCACAATGCTGCCGCTCAATCTGCCCGCGGATTCTTCCCGAGCCGACAACAGTCATAGCATCATAGCAATGACAGGATCCGAACTGTTCCCTTGCGTCTTGGACGGATTCAGGGTCGATTCGGCAGGAGAATCCGCCGCCCTCTCTATCAGCCTCTTCTATCCATCGATCAAGAACTGCGCCTTCATCAACAACGTAGCTGGCGCCGTCACTGTAGACCTCCTTGATGGTGGACATCCTCACTTTGTCAATTGCCGGTTCTTGCGGAACACCGCCCCCGACGGCGCTGCCATCTACACCAGTGGCGGAACGCGAGAGCCAAGCCCGACCAGGTTTACTCTAAGAGAATGCACTTTCACGGACAACCGCGCCGTCGAGTCTGGCGGAGCGATCGTTCTGCGCACGTACAAAACATCTTCCCTTCAGGACTGTGTGTTCTTGCGAAATTCAGCGCGTTTGGGGGGTGCTGTCTTCCTCGCATCAGAGGAAACAGCCAACATGGCCAACTGCCTTCTTGCCGGCAATTGGGCGGCGAAATCTGGCGGCGGCGTATACCTTGAAGGAACGCAGTTGAATGCCAAATCCTGCACCTTCGCAGACAATCGAGCAACGACAGGGAGAGCCGTGGCAAGTCCGTATGCCATCGGCTCATCCGCCGCTAGTATTGCGGCCGTTGGCTTAATCGTTCGAGATGGGGGAGACGAACTATCGAATGTTCACCACTTAGTGAGCAGACGGTACGGTATGGACGGGAATGTTGCCTTCAGCGACGTTGACGGAGGCATGGCTGGCGAAGGGAACATCGATGTCGATCCCCTGTTTGCCAATCCTGGGTATTGGGATGCGAATGGGACGCCGGACGATCCGGGCGACGACTTCTTCGTCGTCGGGGACTACCATCTCAAGAGCCAGGCTGGGCGATGGGATCCGAACAGTGCGAGTTGGGTGGCAGACGATGTCACCAGTCCCTGTATCGACGCGGGCGACCCGAACAGTCCCATTGGCGACGAGCCGGAGCCCAACGGCGGGATCATCAACATGGGCGTCTACGGCGGCACCACCGAAGCGAGCAAGTCTGGCTCCGGCGTTGGCACCACCTTGGATTAGCAGCACAGCACGTTTGTAGTGATGCCGTAAGGCATTATGATCTATGCCCCTTCGGCATTGCTCAGGGCAGGCTCTTGCGAGCACACTACGAACGGGGTCTGCGCCATCTCCGAATGACAATCCACAAACCTTTCTTTGGAGGAATCTCCGATGACCGAGACGATGTATCCCTGCGCTGACGCAGGGGCGAATCATGATTCGCCCGCGCTGACCAAGGCCAGGAATGTCTACGAAACGCTGCGACGCACCCGGCCGCGATCGAGACACGACTTGAAGAACTACGTGAAGGTGTTCCTCGGAATCGACGTGCCGGACGTGCGCATCTGCCCCGACCACAGCAGCCCGATGGACTACCTCTGGCACAGCTTCTCCATTGATGATCGATTATTGATGAAGGATGATTCAAACCATCTGTCTTCCGCCTCCAATGATCCATCATCAATAATCAATCATCAATCCGGAGACGCCGTCGTCTGGGCCAATCGTGGCGGGGGCAAGACGGAGCTGGCGGCGGTCGCGACGCTGCTCGACTGCCTGTTCAAG
>ENA-UOXR01000515-UOXR01000515.1-bioreactor-metagenome-genome-assembly--contig:-NODE-515-length-47494-cov-14.717701_pt1 | contig 47494 bp, 51 predicted proteins | sample MGYA00238164_ERZ764825 | MGnify/ENA primary metagenome ERZ764825 (study PRJEB28920, sample SAMN05720171) | bioreactor metagenome | isolation source: Anaerobic biogas reactor | place: USA:Washington... | reverse complement strand
GCTGCACGGTTCGACGAGACCACGAGACGACGGTATTTCACCTGCGGGAGGGCCGCCGGAATGTTCCAGTCCCTTCTCTGGAGCACTCTCCCGTCGATAATGGCCACCCTGCCCCTGTCCGTCCTGGATCGGATGAGCCGCCCTGCCGCCTGTTTAAGGAGCATTTTCGCCTCGGGGAGGATGGTTTTCGAAAAGGCGGCGCTCCCCTCCAGAGCGTTCCGCGCCTGGACAAGAGGATCCCCTGGGTGAGGGAAGGGAATCCTGTCGATGATGACCTGGGTCAGGCCGTCCCCGGGAATATCCACGCCTTCACGGAAGGAGGCGCTTCCAATGAGGACCGAGGTCCTGTCCTCCCTGAACAGCTGCAGAAGCTCCGACCGGGGCAGTTCCCCCTGGACAAGGACGGCATAGCTCCGTTCCTTCCTGCGGAGCGTCCGGGCCGCTTTCCCGAGGAGGCGCAGGGAGCTCAGCAGGACGAGAGTGCTCCCGCCGTTGCTCTCCACGAGCTTTTCGATAACCGAGCAGACCGTATCGTCATAGGCGGGGTTCATGACGTCCATTCCAGTATCCACCACCAGGATTTCCATCTGGTCTGCGAGATCGAAGGGGGATCCGGCGATAAAAAACCGGGTGGGCTCGATTTTTGTTTCCCGCATCCAGTAATCCCACCTGTTTCCGGCGGTGAGGGTGGCCGACATGAAGAAAACCGAGTCAGGGGCTCCGGAGAGGAAGCTGTCCGCCAGTTCCGCAAAGGGAGCGGCGGGAGCGCTGGAAAGAGAACGGCCTTCCTTCCAGTACGCCCATGAGGGATAGTTTTTTACCTCCGTGCACCACTGCAGGGCATGACGGACCCGGCGAAGCTCCTCCGCCCACACGGCGGCAGCGGACTGCTCGGGGTCAGGTTCCTCCTGCTCGTCCACAAGAGGGGCAAAGATCCTCAGGAGCTCCAGAACCTTCTCAGATACAACCGCCTGCTGGTGCCTCAGCTCTTCACAGGGCCCGGTGAAGGACGCCTTTTTCGCCTGCACCTTGACATCGAGCAGGTCGAAGAAACGGGCCGTCTCCTGGCGTATTTCTCCCGACAGGGAGGCGATTCTGCCGGCGGATGAACCATGCTCCAGGAGAGAGGCCCCTTCGGACACGGTTCTGTGCCGGAGCAGCCTAGCGAAATCGTCAGCGGACACCGAAAGGGCCATGGAGGATCTCGCGGCCTCGGGGATCCTGTGGGCCTCGTCGCAGATCAGGATGTCGCAGGAGACGGGAAAGGGCTTTCCCGCCCCGAGAAGGTAGGAGAAAAAGAGGTGGTAGTTTGCCACGACAACGGACCAGTCCTGGGCTTCACGGAGAGCCTTCCGGGAGAAGCACCTGTCCTTGAAAGGGCAGCGGAAGCCGAGACATGCCCTCGAAGAGGCCGCCACTCCCGCCACAGCGGGGGAATCGGGGGGCAGGTGCAGTTCCGAGAGATCCCCCGTTTCAGTGGTCTCGAGCCATCGGGCGATGAGCATGGACGCCGCTCCTCCGTCCCCGAACGACAGAAAACCTCCCCTGTCGCTTCCCGAGGCCTCCGCGGCCCTGACCAGGCAGGCGAAGTTCCCTTTCCCCTTCAGAAGCCCGAAGGGAAGGGAGAGCCCGAGCACCCGGTTGAGGGCGGGAAGGTCTTTCATGATAAGCTGCTCCTGGAGGGGGATGCCGGCGGTGAGGAAGAGAATTTTCTTTCCGGAGGCAGCCGCCTCGAGCATGGCCGGAATAAGGAGGGCAAAAGTCTTCCCCACTCCCGGAGGCGCCTCGGCTGCGAGAATCTCGCCCGCTCCGCCGAGAAGGGTTCGTCTCACTTCCTCGGCGAGGTCAGCCTGCTGCTTCCTGTATTCAAAAGAGGGGAATATCTCTGCGAGCCTGCCGGAAGGGCCGAAGAAATTCTCCATTGAGGGTATGTCCATCACGGTTTTCTCTCTTCCTTTTTCGGGACATTTTTTCCATCCCTTGCTAATATAACAGAAATCGTGCTAGAATGTCGTGGTTCTGGCGGGAGGAGGTGAGGTTCATGCCCAATAAGAAGTCCGCAGCGAAAAGGATGAAAACCAGCGAAAAGAATAGGCTCTACAACCGTTTCTGGACGACGCGCTGCAAGAACGCCGTGAAGAAAGTCCTTGAAGCTGTTGAAAACAAGGATACGGCCCTCGCTGAGAAGCGTCTTGCCATCGCCCAGAGCGTCATCGACAAGGCGGTTGTCAAGGGCGTTATGCATGGAAACACAGGTTCCAGAAGAAAGTCCATGATCACGAACAGGGTGAAGACCCTTTACACTCAGTCGGCCTGATTTCACATCATTTCGGCACGGCGGGACATTTCAAGCTGAGCGGACGGACGTCCTCTCGGCTTTTTTTATCTGTTCCCGGCGCTCCCCATGCACCTGGCCAAAAGAGCCTCGAAACCGAACCAGCCTTCAGCAGTGGAAGTTTTCTCCTTCCAGGATAGAGCGATGAGACCGGCGGCAAGGTCAGCCAAAGCCCGGGCCGGATAGTGCCTAAGGGCTTCCCTGGACATTTTCAGGGGGTATTCCTTGATCTGGAGGACGAGCCGAACCCAGTCGCCGCCCCTTTCGGGGAAGAGCCCAAGGTAGAGCGCGGGGCGGATCCTGTTGTACAGTGCGGTGACAAGGGGAAGGACGCTGTCCTCTTTTTTGAGGTGCTCCAGGCAGGAGAAGATTTCACCCGCACGGCCCGCGCAGAAGGCATCGAGAAAGGAAAGCATCCTGCTCTTCCCCTCGTCGAAAGAGAGGCTTTTCACCATGTCCCCTGTGACGACCTCCCCGTCGGCATACCTGCCGAGCTTGCCCACTTCGGACCGGAGTTCGCCGGGGTCGTCAAGCATCTCGGCCAGGAAGGCGGCCCCGTCGTCGGACATATGGACGTCCATCTCCTTCGCCACCTTCATGAGCCACCCCTTCCGCTCCCATGGGGCAAGGGAAGTGGTCTCCGGACGCAGGAATCCGACTTTTTTCTTTATCTCAGGAGCGAAAAGTTTCGTGGGAGCCGATTCATAGACCAGGAGGATGACTTCCGCGGCCCCCTCCTCTTCGAGGAAGGGCTCCAGGACATCGGGGAAGGGGCCGAGAAATTCGGCCCCTTCCACAACCGTCACCCGTTTTTCGTCGAACAGGCTGCCCGTCCTGCCGGCGGAAATCAGAGCAGACCATTCTCCTCCTTCGGAAACCCCGGAACGGGTATACCCCTCCGCCGCGAGAGCGGCGAGGGTGTCCTCCAGAAGCTGCCGCCCGGCGGCGCCGTATGTGGTCAGCGCCTTGAGCCTGGGCACTACCCCTTCACCACCACGTTGACGAGCCTGTCGGGGACAGCGATAATCCTGACGATCTCCAGCCCTTCTATCCGTTTCGCCACCCCGGGGAGTTCGAGGGCCATGCGCTTCAATTCCTCTTCGCCAAGCCCGGCGGGGAATTCCGCCTTTTCCCGGACTTTGCCGTTTATCTGCACCACCACGGTGACAGTGTCTGCCTCGAGAGCCTCTTCCTCCGGCGAAGGCCAGGGAAGTTTCGCGAGTGGTTCCCCGTGTCCCGTCATCTCCCACAGTTCTTCAGTGATGTGGGGGCAGAAGGGGTTCAGGCAGGAAAGAAGGACCTCCACTCCCTCACGGAAGAGCGCATGTTCAGCGTCATTCCCGCTCCTGAAGGAGGCAAGGGCGTTCAGGAGCTCCATCAGACGGGCCACCGCCGTGTTGAACTGTTTTTCCCGGTCGATGTCCCTGGCAACGTCCCTGATGGTGGTGTGAATTTTTCTCTTGAGTTCCCGAAGGCGGGGGTCTTTCAGGTCCTTCATGGATACATGCCCTTCCGGGCCGGCCTTCACCAGAATCTGGAGGTTCTCCTCCACGAGCCGCCAGACCCGGTTGAGGAACCGGTGGGATCCCTCCACTCCCCGCTCCGACCAGTCGAGATCATTGGCGGGAGGGGCGGCAAACAGGATGAAGAGCCGGGCGGTGTCCGCACCGTACCTGGAGATGATTTCATCCGGATCGACCACGTTCCCCAGGGATTTCGACATTTTCGCGCCGTCCTTGATGACCATGCCCTGGGTCAGGAGATTGGTGAAGGGTTCCCGGGCGGTGCTCAGGCCGATGTCGGCGAAAAACTTGGTGAAGAACCGGGCGTAGATCAGGTGGAGACAGGCGTGCTCGATACCGCCGATATACTGGTCCACGGGCATCCAGTAGGCAGCCTCTTCTTTCGAGAACACCTCCCCGTCGTTCCTTGGCGAACAGTACCGGAAGAAATACCACGACGAGCAGATGAAGGTATCCATGGTGTCCGCTTCACGCCGTCCCGGGCGGCCGCACTTCGGACAGGGGACGGAAAGCCATTCACGGTCCTCCGCGAGGGGCGACTTGCCCACCTCGGTGATCTTCACGTTGTCCGGAAGAAGCACCGGAAGTTCCTCTTCGGGAACGGGGACCACACCGCAGTGGTCGCAGTACACCACGGGAATGGGAGCACCCCAGTATCTCTGCCGGGAAATGAGCCAGTCCCTGAGCCTGAAGTTCACTTCCCTGGCGCAGAAGCCCTTCTGAACGCCCCATTCGATCATCCCGGGGATCGCCTCCGACGTAGGAAGGCCGTCGAACTGCCCCGAGTTGCAGGTGATGCCGTCATCCTCGAAGGCTTTTTCCATGGAATTTCCGTCCAGAGGCTCTCCTTCCGCAGGGTTGATCACGGGCTTCACGGGGATGCCGTATTTCCTGGCGAACTCGAAGTCCCTCTGGTCGTGGGCCGGAACGCCCATGATGGCGCCCGTGCCGTAATCCATGAGGATGTAGTTGGCGATGAGGATGGGGAACTCCTCTCCCGTCACGGGGTTCACGGCGGAGAAGCCCGTGAAGATGCCCTCCTTTTCGCCGCCTACCGCAGTTCGCTCAATGGAGCTCTGGGAGACGCACTTCTGCACGAAGGCCGAAATCTTCTTCCCCTCAGGGGAGAGGCTGATGATCTTCTGCACGAAGGGATGCTCGGGGGCAAGGGCGAGGAAGGTCACGCCGAAAATCGTGTCGAACCGGGTGGTGAATGTTTCGATCTTTTCGCCGGTGGTCTTCTCGGTGAAGGAGAGCCGGGCGCCCTCGGAGCGGCCGATCCAGTTTCGCTGCATGATCTTGACCCGCTCGGGCCATCCGGGAAGGTTGTCAAGGTCATCAAGCAGTTCCTGGGCATAATCGGTTATTCTCAGGAACCACTGCTCCAGGTTGCGCTTCACCACCGCAGTGCCGCATCTCCAGCAGTGCCCGTCGTTGATGACCTGCTCGTTGGCGAGCACGGTGCTGCAGCTTGAACACCAGTTCACGGGAGCATTTTTCCTGTAGGCAAGCCCCTTTTTGAAAAACTGGAGGAAGATCCACTGGCTCCACCGGTAATAGTCCGGGTTGCACGTCTCGACCCGCCTGCGCCAGTCGTAGCTGCATCCCATGTGCTTGAGCTGTTCCGTCATGTGCTCGATGTTCCGCCAGGTCCATTCCGCCGCAGGAGTGTTGGATTTCATGGCGGCATTCTCGGCGGGCATGCCGAAAGCGTCGAAACCGATGGGATGAAGCACGTTCAGGCCCTTCTTCCAGAAGAAACGGGTCAACATGTCGCCGATGGAATAATTCCTCAGGTGCCCCATGTGGAGGGCGCCGCTCGGGTAGGGGAACATCTCCAGGCAGTAGAACTTTTCCCTGCCCGGTTCGGCATCGGCGTTGAACGTGCCTTCGTTCTCCCACGTATGCTGCCATTTTTTCTCGATGGATTGAAAATCGTAGCCCATTGACCCTTCCTCCTTGATGAACACTGCATTTTTCCTGCAAACGCACGAACGACCAGCCGCCCTGAAAAACCGGCGGGATACCGCCGGCCCGGGCGTCGGTCGTTCAGCCGTTCCTCCTTTCCGGAACGGAACGGCCTTTTTCGGCATTATATACTAAAGCTGGCCGTTCCGGGGGAGAAAAAACCACCCGGAACGGCCTTCATACCGGAAAAGTCCTCCCCCGCCTTACGCCTCGTCCTTCCTGAAAAACCTGTCCATGAAGGGCTTCACAAGATCGAGGGGCAGAGGGAATATGGTGGTGGAATTCTTGTCCCCGCTGATTTCCCGGAGCGTCTGGAGGTACCGCAGCTGCAGCGTGATGGTGGACGTTTCCATCTGCTTCGCGGCTTCGCTGAGCTTTTCCGCCGCCTGGAGCTCTCCCTCGGCGTTGATGATCTTCGCCCTCCGCTCCCGCTCCGCTTCCGCCTGCTTCGCCATGGCCCGCTTCATGCTCTCCGGCAGCTCCAGCTCCTTCAATTCCACCGCGCTGACCTTGATGCCCCAGGAATCGGTCCGTTCGTCGATGATCTTCTGGAGTTCGCTGTTGATCTTCTCCCTCGAGGAGAGGACCTCGTCAAGGTCCGCCGACCCCACCACGGAACGGAGGGTCGTCTGGGAAAGAAGGCTCGTGGCAAGAATGTAGTTTTCCACTTCCACCACGGAGAAAGCCGGGTCCATGACACGGAAATACACCACGGCGTTCACCTTGATGGGGACGTTGTCTCTTGTAATGACCTCCTGGACGGGAACGTCCAGGGTCACGACGCGAAGGTCCACCCTGATCACTCTGTCGATGACGGGAATGACCAGGACGATGCCGGGCCCCTTGGAACCCACGAGTCTCCCGAGACGGAAGACCACCACCCTCTGGTATTCCGGAACCACCTTCACCGCCGATGCCAGGATGAACACCGCGATGAGAAGGAATCCGAAGGACGTGCCGATGCTGAGAATCATCTCCACTGCGTCGATAATCATGGTTTCTCCTCCTTTTTTACCCTGCTGTTTTTTCCGAACTTCCCCCGGCAGGGAGTATCTTCCCGCCGTCTTCTTCAATGACCAGGGTCATCCCCTGGACCGCTGCAACTTTTCCGGTTCTTCCCTTCGCAAGGGGCGCACCGTCTCCGCTCCTTGCCCTCCAGATCTCTCCCCTGCACTTGACGAGTCCCACGGGCGCCAGGTCCTCCATTACTTCCGCCTCCATGCCGATCATCCCCTCCCTGCCGGAAGAGGTTTTCCGTTTCAGAGACCGCAGTATGAGATAGAGAGCGGCGAAAAAGAACAGCCCAAGGGCGATGGACATTCCCGCAATGAAGCTCATGGACACGTTCAACAGCTCACCTCCCGGAGCGCGGAAGAGTATGAGCCCCCCGGTCACGAGGGCAGCGAGGCCGAACAGGCTGAGCACGCCGATTCCTCCCACCAAAAGGTCGAGGACCAGAACGCCTACCCCTGCGGCAAGAAGGATGATGCCAGCCCAGTTGAAGGGCAGCATCCGGAGCCCGAAGGCTCCGAGAAGGACCATGACGGCTCCCGCAGTTCCGAGGATAAAGCCGCCCGGGGACATGACCTCGAAAATGATGGCGAGCACTCCCGCAGTCAGGAGGAGATAGGCGATGTCGGGACTGGAGATGAACTGGAGGATTCTCTCCCTGAGGCTCATGGACACCTCGACGGGGGGGCCGGAAGGGGGATCGAGGTGCAGCGTCCGGGTGCCGGCCGTGACCTCCCTTCCCCGAAGCCCGAGAAGGAGAGATTCCATGTCTGAGGCCACGAGGTCCACCACTCCGAGGGAAAGGGCTTCTTCTGCCGTTATGGAGAGGCTCTCGGTGACCATCCTCTCCGCCACGTCCGCATTCCGCTTTTTCAGCTGGGCAAGGGACCGGATTTGGGCGGCGAGGTCGTTCGTAATTTTCTTTTTCATGTCCGTGTCGGGAGCGTCCTTTCCGGACGCCATCACCGGCTGGGCCGCACCCACGTTGGTGCCCGGGGCCATGGCGGCCACGTGGGCCGCCTGGAGAATGAAGGCTCCTGCCGACGCCGCTCTCGCGCCGCTCGGCGATACCCACACCACCACAGGGACCTTCGATTCCAGTATCGCCGTGGTGATTCCCCTCATGGAACTCACCAGGCCTCCAGGAGTATCCAGCCGAAAGACCACCAACGTCGCCTGCTCCCGTTCAGCCCTGTCCAGTATGTCTCCCGCAAACTGCTCCATGGAGATGCCCACCGTTCCTTCCAGGGAAGCGGCAAGCACAAAAGCCGCCGCCGGCACCGAAAGAAAGAACACCAGGACCGCAGAAAGAACAATGACTGCCATCCGCCGATCATTTCGGTTCATCTCATCACCGCCTTCAGGGCATCATTCAGTGTCGCCGCCCTTACAATGTCTATGGGGGCTTTCTTTGTCCCCAGCTCCTCCCTGGAGCTGACCACAGCCCTGGTAAAGCCCAGCCTGGCCGCTTCATGGAGCCTTCTGGAAAGCCGCACCACCGGCCGCACTTCTCCCGCCAGCCCGACCTCTCCGAGGAAAACACACTTTTCAGGAAGGGAAACATCCCGGACAGCCGAGGCCAGGGCCGCGCACAGAGCGAGGTCGGCTCCCGGTTCCCGGAGGGCGAGTCCTCCCGCCACGTTCACGTAAATGTCGAAAAGGCCGCATCCCGTACCGCACCGTTTTTCCAGCACGGCGGTGAAGAGCTGGATCTTGTTGAGGTCGATTCCCCTGCCGGTCCTCTTCGGGTAGGGGAAAGCCGTTGCCGCGGCCAGGGACTGAATTTCCGCCACCAGGGGCTGGGTGCCCTCCAGTACAACCGTCATGGCCACACCGGGAACGGACTCCTCCGCCTTGTTCCAGTACAGGCCGCTCACGTCCTTCACCGGGAAAAGGCCGTTCTCCCCCATTTCGAAGACGCCGAGCTCGTCGGTGCTCCCGAAACGGTTCTTGCTCGCCCGGAGCATCCTGTAGGGAGAATAGTCGTCCCCCGAGAACGTCAGCACGCCGTCCACCATGTGCTCCAGGAGCATGGGGCCCGCAATCCTGCCTTCCTTGGTGATGTGGCCCACCAGGACGGCAGGGATTCCCCGGTCCTTCGCTGCGGCGATGCACATCTGGGCCGACGCCCGGACCTGTCCGGGGCTTCCCGCCCATCCTTCCGCACCGTCGGCCCTCATGGCCTGCACGCTGTCCACCACGAAAAACCGGTGGCCATCCAGGCAGGAAAGGGCGGCGGACAGGTCGCTGTCGCAGAAAAGGTCCAGGCCACCCGATGCCGATCCCAGTCTTTGGGCCCTCAGGGCCACCTGGGATTCCGATTCTTCTCCCGAAATATAAAGAACCCTGTTTCCGGCCGATGCCATCATCCCGCAGGTCTGGAGAAGCAGGGTGGATTTCCCGATCCCCGGCTTTCCTCCGAGGAGAAAGACACCCCCGGGGACCCATCCCCCGCCCAGAACCCGGTCGAACTCATCCAGTCCGGTGGGTATCCTTTCCGGGGGTACCACGGAGGCAACGTCCACCCTGGACGCCCGGGAAGAACGGAGGGACGCTCCGGGAACGGGAGCGTCAGGTTCCTTCTCAATGGCCCCCCACTCGCCGCAGGACGGACATTTCCCCGTCCAGAGGGCGGCAACGGCACCGCAGGCTGAACAGACGTATCTCCCCTTTTCTCCCTTCGCCACTGATTCTCCTCCCTTCAGGCCGGGACGGCTGAAGAATGATTTTTCTGCAGCTTTACACCCGGTGGATATAATGATACCATCCTTGAGGTCATTATCTCATCGTGCTAACATATCATCTTAATAAAGTGAGGAATTGTTGATGAACACACTCCAACGGGGGACCGGACCATGGTGAACAGGCTGCCCAGAGGATGCGTCAACGTAGGGGGGGAGCTTGCTTCCGCCATGGAAGAATGCAGAAGGATTTTTATTTCCTTCTTCGAAGACTGGGGGTATTCCCCCTTTCTTCCGTCAGGGCTCCAGCTTCTTGAATCGGCTTGGGACAAGCTGCCGTCCCAGGTAAGGTCGCGGCTCGTCGCCCTGACCACGCCCTACGGCGAACCGTGCTGCCTGAGGGGAGACATCACCCTTGCGGCCGTCGCCTACCTTGCGTCCCATTACGCTCCTGAGGAACGCCCCCTGCGCATCTGCTACTGCGACAGGGTGTACATGAAATCAACTCCCCCGAGAACCTCCATCGAGTCATTCCAGATCGGGGCGGAACTCCTCGGCTGGGAGGGAGAAGGAGCGGACGCCGAAATGCTCTCTCTGCTCCTTCGGGTTCTCGACGCCCTGGGGCTCGAACAGACAACCATCGCCCTCGGTGACTCGACATTCCTCCAGAGAGCCCTTGCATCGGCTGAATCCGCCGCTGCGGAGGGCCTTGCCGACGCTCTCCGGAGGGGAAGCCTTCCCGATTATTACGCCGTGCTGGAGAAAGGCAACATCCCGGATTTTTACCGGACGATCCTCTCGGCCATTCCACGCCTCCGGGGGGACATCTCGGTCATTGCCGAAGCGGAAAAACTCTGGGGCAGGGGAGCACCCCTCTCGGCCCTCAAGACCACAGCGGCGACCCTGGAGAGCCAGGGCTACGGAAACAGGATAACCGTCGACCTCTCCCTTGTGAGGGATCCGGGCTATTACAGCGGTCCCCTTTTCGAGGTCTATTCATGGGAATCCGGCCGGTCTCTCGGCGGCGGGGGACGGTACGACAGGCTTCTTTCATCCTGCGGCCTGAGAGGCCAGGCCATGGGGTTCGCCCTCGACCTGGAGCAGGCGGCGGCGCTCTCAAGCTTCCGGTCCCGCCGTTCCCAGGTAATGGCGTGGGCGGGCGGCCTTTCCCCCGAGGAAGCCCTCCGGAGGGCCGCAGATCTTGCTTCCGGCGGCACCAGGATCGAAATGAACTGGAACGGCGACAGGAGCGCATCCCTGCAGGCAGCGGAAAAACGGGGCTGCAGATCATGGGTCGACCTTGCCTCGGGGACGGCCTATACTCTTTCCCCTGCCGGAAAAGGAGGTGCATCGTGATGCTCACCATTGCCCTCCCGACAGGCCGGGTTTTTTCCGATGCCGTGGAGATGATCACCCGGGCGGGGCTGCCCTGCGACGGACTCGCCTCCCCGGGAAGGAAGCTCGTCATCGAAGCGGGCGATTTCCGGTATATCCTCGCCAAGCCCTCCGACGTTCCCCTGTACGTGAGCTACGGGACGGCGGACCTCGCCTTTGCCGGGGGAGATGTCCTTCTCGAAAGCGCCATGCCGGTGGTGGAACTCCTGGACACGGGGTCCGGCAGGTGCTCCGTGGTGGTGGCCGGCCCCAGGAGTCAGGCGGAACGGTTCCGGGGACACGCCTCGGAACTCATGGGGCTGAAGGTTGCCACAAAATACCCCCGCATCGCCGACGGCCACTTCTCCGCCCGGGGAGTCCAGGTGGACATCATCCACCTCCACGGCTCCATCGAGCTGGCCCCCAGGCTCGGCCTGAGCGACTGCATCCTGGACATCGTACAGACGGGAAGCACCCTCAGGGCGAACAGTCTTGAAATCCTGGAGCACGTGTGCGACGTCTCCCTCAGGCTCGTGGCAAGCAGGAAGAGCACGGCGATGCGGTGGAAGGAAATACAGTCGGTAATGAACAAAATATCCTCCCTTGTGAAGGAGAAACGGCCATGACAGTGAAACTGGAGCGAAAAACGAAAGAAACGGTGATCTCCCTGGAACTTTCCCCCGAGGGAGGGGAGATCCGGGTCTCGATCTCCTGCGGTTTTCTCCGCCACATGGTGGAGCTGTTCGCATTCCATGCCGGCATTGGGCTGGTGGCGGAGGCGGGCGGAGACGAGGAAGTGGACTGGCATCATCTCACAGAGGACCTAGGCATCGTCCTTGGACGGGCCTTCGGCATGGCTGCGGCGGAGGCCCCGAGAAAACGGTACGGATGGTGCGCCCTTCCCATGGACGGCTCCCTCGTGCTGGCGGCGGCGGACCTTGGCGGCAGGGGGCAGTTTGAATGGAAGGGCGCTTTCCCGGCGGAAAGGTGCGGCGACTTCGACCTGGAGCTCATCCCGGAATTCTGGAAGGCTTTCTGCAGGGAAGGAAAGATCACCCTCCACGCCCAGGCTCTCGCCTGCGACAACGCCCACCATCTCGCCGAAGCCCTCTTCAAGGGAGCCGGACGAGCCCTGAGAGAGGCGTTCCTCCCGGCGGAGAGCCTTCAGAGCACCAAGGGCACCCTTGTATGATCGCCATCATCGACTACCAGGTCGGCAACACGGGCAACGTTCGACGGGCCTTCAGTTCCCTCGGCGAGGAAGCCCGGCTTCTCTCCTCACCGGCTGAGCTCACGGCGGAATTTACCATGGCCGTCCTTCCGGGAGTGGGCGCCTTCGGGCCCGCCTCGACGAGACTCAGGGCATCCGGCTGGGCCGACCGTCTCACCAACTGGGCCGAAGAAGGGAAACCCCTCCTCGGGATCTGCCTCGGCATGCAGCTCCTCTGCGAACGGAGCCTCGAGGACGGCGACCATCGCGGCCTGGGACTCATACCGGGAGCAATCCGCCTTCTGGAGGCGGACAAAATCCCCCACATGGGCTGGAACTCGGTCGAATGGACGGGAGAACCTCCTGAATTTGTGCCCGGAGTCCCTTCCGGGGAATTTTTCTACTTCGTTCACAGCTACTCCCTGTTCGATTCCGTCTTTGCGTCCGGCCGCACCTCCCTCGGAGGAACACCCTTCACCTCCATGGTACTCAGGGGACGGGTCGCCGGGTTCCAGTTCCACCCGGAGCGGAGCGGCCGGGCCGGTCTTGCCCTCCTGTCGGCAACGGCCCGCCACATACGGAAGGAGGTTTCCTGATGGAAATTTTCCCCGCCATGGACCTTTTCGAAGGCGATATCGTCCGTCTCAGGGAAGGGCGTTTCGAGGAACGGACGGTGTTCGGCTCCGATATCGCGGGAACGGCCCGTTCCTTCAGGGAACAGGGAGCGGAGTGGATCCACGTCATCGACCTCGAGGGGGCGAAAAAAGGTTTTCCCTGCCATCTTCCCGCCATCGGAACGCTCCTGGACGCAGGGCTCAGGGTCCAGTACGGGGGAGGGCTCCGGACGGAAGAACACCTTGAAGCAGCCTTTTCGGCGGGGGCCGAAAGAGTCTACTCCGGCAGCCTGTTCGCCTCAGACCCTTCCCGGGCGGAAACCCTTTTCAGGCGGTTCGGGGCCAGGGTCATCCCTGCCGTGGACATCCGGAACGGGTGTGTTGCCGTCTCCGGCTGGCAGAAAACAGCCGCCCTCTCCCCGGAACGGCTCGTGGAGAGGATCGCCGCTTCGGGATTTACGCTCTTTCTCGTTACCGCCGTCCATCGGGACGGAACGGGAGCGGGGCCTGACCTGGAGATGTACCGCAGGCTGAGAGGTATTTTCCCGGACATCTCCCTCATCGCCGCCGGGGGCATTTCGTCCCTGGAGGATATCCGCGGCCTGGCCCGGGAGGGAATGTCGGGCGCCGTCCTGGGCAGGGCGCTGTACACGGGAACGGTAAAGCTCGGTGACGCCCTGAAGGAGGCTTCCGAATGCTGACGAAAAGAATCATCCCCTGCCTGGACGTCAAGGACGGGAGGGTGGTCAAGGGAGTGAACTTCGTGAACCTAAGGGATGCCGGGGATCCCGCAGGGATGGCCGCAGCCTACATGGAGGAAGGAGCCGACGAACTGGTTTTCCTCGACATCACCGCCTCCGCCGATCGCAGGCGGACCATGACCTCCTGGGTGTCTGCGGTGGCCGACGCCCTGTTCATCCCCTTCACCGTGGGAGGCGGTATTTCATCGGTAGAACAGGCAAGGGACATTATCGCCCTCGGGGCGGACAAAATCTCGGTGAACTCCGCCGCGGTACGAAATCCTTCCCTTCTCGGGGAATGCGCCGCCCTGCTCGGAAAGCAGGCCGTGGTCCTGGCGGTCGACGCCAGGCGGTGCGGAACGGGAAAGTGGGAGGTCTTTATCGACGGAGGAAGAACCGCAACAGGCCTGGACGCCCTGGAGTGGATCGCGGAAGGGGTCCGGAGAGGGTGCGGGGAGATCCTGCTGACCTCCATGGACAGGGACGGTGTGAAAACCGGCTACGACGACGAGCTCAACGCCCTCGTTTCAGCCATGGTTTCTGTCCCCCTCATCGCCTCAGGCGGGGCCGGATCCATGGAGCACATCCTGGACACCTTCCGGGCAGGAAGCGATGCCGCCCTGGCGGCCTCCGTCTTCCATTTCGGGGAGATACGCATCCCCGATCTGAAACGCTATCTCGCGGAACGGGGCGTTCCCGTCCGCCCGTCGAGGTGATGAACGTGCTATTTTCATTGGAGGATGTGAAATTCGGCGGCGACGGACTGGTTCCCGTCATCGTGCAGGACGTGCTTTCAGGGGAGGTGCTCATGTTGGCCTGGGCGAACAGGGAAGCTCTTGAAGCCACCCTTTCCTCGGGCATGCTGACCTTCTGGAGCAGATCCCGAAATGAACTCTGGAAGAAGGGGGAAACAAGCGGCAACACCCTGTTCCTCCAGGAACTCCGGCTGGACTGCGACGGAGATACCCTTCTCGCCCTGGCCGAACCTGCGGGTCCGGCCTGTCACACCGGAGAGAGGTCGTGCTTCCACAGGCTTCTCACCCCCTCCTGCGAGGGACGGGGAACCTTTCCCGGGGTCCTTTGGAGATACCTGGAGAAACGGCGTCGAGACGACCCGGCCGAAAGCTACACGGCGCGGCTTCTGTCAAAGGGTCTGCGGAGGGTAGCGCAGAAGGTCGGGGAGGAAGGGGTGGAGACCGCCCTGGCCGTTGCGGCCGGAGACAGGAAGGAGACGGTATGCGAGGCTGCGGACCTTCTCTATCATCTCGAGGTGGCCCTGCTCGCTTCAGGCGTGAGCCCCAGGGACGTCTACGCCGAACTGGAACGGCGCCACACCGCACCGTCACCCCAGGGACAGACCACCGACCGTCCCTCCTGACCCAGGAGGGCAAGTTCCACCTCCCGGAAGCATGGAGATTCGATCATCATGGCGGTGCACCTGTCCTTGGATATGGTGGAAAGCCTGTGGGAATCGGAAGAACGGATGAAGACCCTGTCAGGATACCTCTCTCTCCATCCGGAAAATTCGCTGTGGGAAACGGCGGGGGAAAGCTCCAGGGCATGGCAGGGAAACTCGTCCGGCACCGGGCCGAGGACCGCCTCGTAGGAAAAGGACGGCCGGTCGAGGTGGGCAAGGATGACCAGACCTCCCCTGCTCCGGGCCTCTTCCGCCGTTTCGTCGGCGGAATAGCCCGCTCCCTGGACAAGAAGTATCTCCTGCTCTCCGGTGATTCCGTTGTCCTTGTTGATGATCAGCTGATCTCCGAATATTTCGGGACGGTTTGCCACGGGGGGCATTTTCTTCCAGAGCCATCTCTGAAAATCCCCGGCCTGAGACAGGCCGGGGAAAATCACGACGATATGAATGTCTTCAGCAGTCTGAACTTCCATCCCCGGGAGAACGACCGGGCTGCCTTCAGCGGCGCCGGCAACGGCATTCACGTTGTCCGAGGCGTTGTGGTCAGTCACGGCGCAGAGGGCGATGCCCGCCTTCCGGTAGGCCTCCACGATCTCCGGAGCGCCCATTTCCAGCTCCCCGCAGGGAGAAAGAACTGTATGGAGGTGAAGGTCCACCCAGAAGGGGGAAAGGGTCATGACGGCCTTCCCAGGCCTGCCTCCCAGAGCCGCCCGGCGGCCTCGAAGGTAGACAGGTCCGTGCCGGCGAGGGTGATGCCTTCCGCAAGGCAGCGGTCCACAAGGTCTTTCTCAGGCTTTCTGCCCGACGCTGTGAGGATGAAGGGAACTTCCTTCAGCACCGCAACAGCCGCCACGTTCAGATGAACCTGGATGGTGATCCACATCCATCCTTCCCTGGCCTCCGCCATGATAAAGCTCAGCAGGTCTCCGGAGATGACGCCTCCTATCTCCCTGGCCGGGTCACCGGGGGAGTATACGGTGAGGCCCAGGCGGCCGGTTATTTCCGAAATTCTCATCATCTCTCCATCCTTTTGCCGGAGGGGTGAAGGGTGTGGGGCAGCTTTGAGGACAGGGTCTGGATCTCGCCGCTGAGCGATGTGATCCGTTCTCTCAGCTTGAAGATGCAGTCAGTAACTTCTCCCTGGCCGCGGACAATGTCCTCCGCCAGGGCCCGGCAGGACGGACGGCCGCAGGAACCGCAGTCGATATGGGGCAGCTCGGCGAAAATTGCGTCCATCTCCCGGAGCTTGGCCATGGCCTCTCCAAGGTCCTGGGAAAGGGGCAGCCGCTCCTTTACCTGGATGGGATTGTCCAGCCGCCAAATTCCCTTGTCGTACCACGAGCGGATTTCCTCCATCTCTTCGTGGGATGGAAGCCACTCTGTCTCGATATTTTCCAGGCGGAGCTGGGAGAGAAAACGGGACTCATAGGTTCCCGTTCCGCCGATGCATCCCAGGTCACAGGCCCGGCATTCGATGAAGTCCACTCCTCCGAGCCGCCCGAGTTCAAGCTCGTTGAGCAGGTCCATACTATTCCGCAGGCCGGAGACAGCTATGGAAGTCAGCCCCTTGTCCGAGAAAGAGGAAATGTGTTTTGCCTCTCCCCCGCTTATGGACCAGAGCAGCCACCGCCTGCTGAGGGCCTTTGTCTTCGTGCCTGTGACCTTGACATTGTTGGCTAAAAGATCGCGGATGACCTTTTTCACGGTCACGACGTACTCAATCGAGCTCTTTTTTCTTCCCACAGGGTTGCGGACGAGGGTGGCCTTGGCTGGACAGGGAGCCACAAGGGTTACCTTTTCATTTCCGCCTGTTGCGTTCCTCCAGATGGTGACCGCCGTCTCCAGGGGAGATTCCACCGGAAGGATCCTTCCGACAAGCTCGGGGAAATTTATCTGGATGAGCCTGATGACGGCAGGGCAATACGTGGAGATATAGGGAAGGTTGTCCCCCCCTTCCCGGATGATCCCGGCCGCGGCGTAGGCGGCAAGATCGAAGGCTACCGATGCGTATTCCGCGATATCCCGGAGACCGTGAAATTCCAGGGCTTCCTTCATGAGTCTTGGGCGCGAATAGGCTCCCACCTGGACGTAGAATGTGGGGTCGGCCATGAGGATCAGCCCTTCCCTGGACCGGATAAGGTCCCATTCATCCTCGTCCACGCTGATGGCCTTGTCCCTGCAGCTCCGAATACACTCCCCGCAGTCGATGCAGAGGTCGGGGATTATGCGAATAAGCCCGTCAATCACCCGGATAGCTTCGGTGGGGCAGGATTTTATGCAGTTGGCGCACCCCCGGCACCGGGCCTCACGAACTCGTATTCCTCCGGACAACTTCACCACTCCTTCATGTCGTTCCGCTGCTGCCTGCCACTCCGGTCCGGGGCAAGGATCCCTGACCCGGAAAGTTTATTCTCGCAGTAAGAGTCGTTCCGACCCCCACTTCCGTCTCGATGTTCATCCCATCGGAATTCCGTTCGATATTCGGCAGTCCCATGCCAGCTCCGAAGCCAAGTTCCCGGATCTCGTCGGAAGCGGTGGAGTATCCTTCCTGCATGGCCAAGGCAACGTCGGGAATACCCGGCCCTTGATCCGCAGCAAAAATCTCGAGGTGATCCGATGTCACCTTCATGCGGATTGTCCCCCCACCAGCATGGATCATGGCGTTCATTTCTGCTTCATAAGCCACCACCGCCGCCCTGCGGACCACTTCCGACGGAATTCCGAGCATCTTGAGGGTCGCCCGAAATTTCGTGGAGGCTTCACCGATAGCGGTAAAATCCCCAGCCTGGATGGTGTACTCTTCCACGTACGGCTCCTGCCCCACTCTCTACACCCCTCTGTCCGGTATGTGGCAGGGCAGAATTCCTTTCGCGAAGAGAATGCCGCACGTCTCGAACATGCTCATCTGGCACAGAAGCACCGGCATCTTGATCTGGGATGCAAGCTTCACCGCCGCATCCTGGGGTTTCTTTCCGCGGACGAAGACTACGACGGGGAGATCGAGCATCTGGGCGGTCCTCACGATCTGGATATTCGTCAGCCCGGTGAGGAGAAGGGATCCCGGACGGGCGAAGGCCAGTACGTCGCTCATGAGGTCGGCGCCGTAGGCGTACTCAATGTCGATGGAGTCAAGAAGCTCCTCCCCGTACAGCACTTCCGCCCGTATGTTCTGTACCACGTCCCGCAATTTCATAGCGTCATCCTCCTCAATAGTTAAAACAGCAACATTTTTCAGGGTAAATATCCCGGGCCGGTGACCGTGAAAAAAACAATCGGCCTGAAGGCCCGATCCTTCACCTCGAGAATGGCGATTTCCCTGGCAAAGGGCCGATGAGTGGCAGGGTTGACTGAAAGGGCAAAAGAACCGAGGGAAAATCCCGAGGCAGACTCCATGGCCTTCGCCAGGGGCCCGGGTTCAGGGGAACCGGCATTTCGGAGCCCCGCAAAAATCCACTCACATGCCGCGTACGCCCTCGCGGCGGCACTTGCATCCCTTATGACTGCCCTGGTGCGCCTCCATATTTCCCGCGCAAGAGTGACAAACGACCTGTCCCTCCCCAAGGGGACTTCCTGGTCGGCGGCCAGAACACCGTCAAAGGAAAGAAGGAACTGTCCGGGTTCCCCTCCGTACCAGATCCTGAAAGCATTTTCTTTTCCCCTGACAGCTCTCCAGATTTCCCGGACAACCATGGAGCCGGCGCAGGACACCAGAACGGACGCACCTTCCGATATGGCCTCCGCTTCGATCATCCTGAAAGAATCGGGCCCCGCACCCGGCAGCCAGAAATGGCTCACTGACAATCCGGACGAGGACAGCATATCGCCAAGATTCCTGGCAAAACGTTCAAGGGAGGGGTCGAAACGGTCTCCGAGGATCGCCACCCCGGTCCCCCGGTCGAGACTCCTTTTGGCATATTCCTCAAAAGCCGCCATCCGAAAGTCCCGGTAGAGATCGAGGGCAAACAGCATGGGAAGAGGAACTCCCCCTTCGCCGATCTCCCTTCCCTCGCCGTAAGCGGACAAAAAGACCGGCCCGGACCTGCCGAGAAGGGGACGAAGAAGAGAAATATCCTCGGTTCCTCCCAGGGAAAGCACGGCGGCCACCCCGCTTTTCCTCCAGCGGGCTACCCGCTCCTCCGCATCATCCGCTGAAAGGGGCAGCTCCTTCAGAAATCGGATGTCCCGTCCCGCCACACCGTCGGCACTGTCCTTCACCTTCCACTCGGCATAGCGGACAGCACCGAGAGCGGATATTCCTCTTTCGGTCTCCCAGCCGCCCGGAGGTGGCAGTACCGCCACCTGCCAGATCCACCCGTCCTCTACCCCAACGGCAAGATCCCCCGCAGAAACCGGGCGGGGAAAAAGAAAGAACGGCAGGACCAGGAGAAGCACTATTTTTTTACTCTGCATCGGGCGAACCGTGCAGGAAAGGATCACCTTTTGTAGCCGATGATCGAGCGGAGGAGGTTCTTTCTTTTCTCCACATCCTCACCGGTCTCCACACCCCTGGGGACAAAGCCGTCGATGACACCGGCGATCCCTCTTCCCTGGCCGCTCTCGCACACGATGGCCTGGATCGGGTTCGCCGTGGCGGCGAAAATCCGGCAGACTTCCTGGCAGTCCTTGATCCTGTTGAGGACGTTGATCGGATAGCCGTTCCGGAGAACCACCACGAAAGAATGCCCGCAGGCTATTTTCTCTGCGTTCGCCGTGGCTACCGCCACAAGGTCTTCATCATTTCCGTCCCTCCGGATGAGGCAGTCTCCCGAAGCTTCGCAGAAGGCGATTCCGAAGCGGAGAGAAGGCGAAGAAGTTGCGAGGACTTCGAAAAGGTCCTCCACAGTCTTGATAAAATGGCTCTGCCCGAGGATGATATTGCAGTCCTCGGGGAACTCCAGCTGCACAAGGGACCACCTGGTGATTTCCGGCACGGCTGTTTCCCTCCTCGTTTGTTCTTTCGCTGCATAACCGAAACCTGTTTTTGACAGGAGCGTGTTTTCTTTTCCCGTAATGAACCGGGGATCTTTATAATAATACAACAGGGGAGGAGATTTCGTAACGGCTCTTTTCCCACTCCAGGAGCCAGTCCGCCAGGGCGGCGAATCCGTGCCTGTCCGCCGACGGCATAATGACGCGGGCAATTTTCAGCACGTCGTCGGCAGCATCTTCAGGGGCGGCTGATATATGGGCCATTGAGAGAAGCTCCATGTCGTTGTGATGGTCCCCCGCCGCCACCACCAGCTCCGGCCTCTCGGGGAGAGTATCGATCCAGGAAGCTAGGGCCGCTCCCTTGGACACTCCCCGGGGGAGAATATCGAGAAAGCCTTCTCCTGCCTGGACAACCTCCGCCCTTTCGGAGAACCGGTTTTTCAGTTCGTACTGGAGGGTCCTGATGCAGCCGGGAACGCCGTGGAAAATCACCCTGTACACTCTCGACGGGGAAGACGGGCTTTCCATGGTGTCATCCACGGGCACGCCTGAGGCGGCAAAAAAATCCCTGGTCATCACGTCGCTATACCGGCAAAAAGCCCTCTCGTCCCCGATGATCTGGAGTTCCACAGGATGGTTCCACCCTGCCTCGACAATCTCCAGCGCAAGTCCGGGATCCATGGGAATCTCACAGAGAGCCCTGCCGCTGGACGGATCCATCACCCTGCCCCCGTCATACACTATAGCTGGAAGGGACGAACCGATTCCCCTGATATGGGTGATGGCCGTCGCGAGAATTCGTCCCGTGGCCACCATGAGGCTCCAGCCGTTCTCTCTCAGGCGGACGCAGGCCCGTTCCACCTCCGGGGACACGGACTCGCCCCGGGAAAGGGTTTCGTCAATATCAGTGACAAGAAGCTTGAATGCCATAGTCTCACTCTCCAATAGAAAAAAAGGAGGCCTTGTCGACCCCCCGTGTTCTCAGGGGGGAGGCGGGCCTCCGTCGTTCTCGTCACCTCGCGGCCGCCGGAGCGGCATGAGGGTGGACTCTATTTCTTCGCAGCGTTTTTCTTAAGCTCCTGGATCACGTCATCGGTAATGTCGATGCCGCCGAAGTAGACCGCCGACTTCTCGATGACCACTGTCACTTTCTTGACCTTCGCCACGGTGCGGACCGCAAGCTCCGCCTCCTTGAAGATGGGCTGCATCATCCGCTGCTCTTCCTGGGCAAGTTCGTTCCGTTTCGTGTTGAAGATCTGGGCCTTTTTGTTCTGATCCGGTTCCTTGTCAACAGCCAGCTTCATCTCGTTTTCCTTGGTCTTGCTGATCTGCTGGAGCTGCTTCGTCACGCCCTCGAACTTCGGGTGCTGGAAGATGATCTTCTGGGAATCGATCACACCGATCTTTTCATCGGCCGCGGCCACGACGGAAGTGAAGATGACAAACAGAACCGCCACGGAAAGAAGAACGCCCAAACGCTTTACAGAAAACATACAACTACCCCCTCGATACGTCGCTGAAATATCGGACACGGTTGAGATTGTAGCGGGAAACCCCATGAAAGTCCAGGTAAATTTACGGGTAAATCACCCGGCATCGGCGATACTCCGGATTTCCTCCGCCACCCGCATGACGTCGTCGTTTGACAGCCCGTAGAACATGGGAAGGCTTATCTCCCTGGAATAGAAGGCCTCCGCCTCGGGAAAGTCGCCCTTCTTCCAGCCGAAATTCTTCCTGTAATAGGGGTGAAGATGCACCGGCGGGTAGTGAACCATTCCCCCGATGCCTCTTTCCTTCAGCTTCAGGATAAACTCCTTCCGCCGCTCCGCAGGAACACGGAGAGGGTAGAGATGATAGGAATGCCCCTCGTGGCGTGGAGGAATATCCAGGCCCCGCACCGAAGAGAAAAGACTGTCATACAGGGATGCGATCTCCTTTCTCCGGGCCACGAACCGGTCGAGCTTCTTCAGCTGGCTCAGCCCCAGGGCGGCGTGGATGTCGCTCAGCCTGTAGTTGAACCCGAGGGCCAGCATCTCCGTGGACCACGGTCCATCGGGCTCCCCTTCCATTCTGGACGGATCCTTCGTAATGCCGTGGGTCCGGAAAAGCCGCAGCCGTTCGGCATATTCGTCCGAGTCGGTGGTGACCATTCCCCCTTCGCCGGTGGTGATGTGTTTCACCGGGTGGAAGCTGAAGGCGGTCAGGTCTGCCTCCTTCCCCACGGGGATCCTTCCTCTCCCGGCGCCAAGGGCGTGGCAGGCATCCTCCACGATGACGGCGCCGCTGCCTTCCGCCGCTTCCCGGAAGGCGGCCAGGTCTGCCGGGTATCCCGCAAAACTCACCGGAGCGATCACTTTCGTCCTTGGGGTAATTCTCTCCCCGGCTTTTTTAGGGTCGAGGCAGAGAGTGGCCGGGTCCATGTCCGCAAAGCGCACGGTCCCCCCGAGATAGAGAGCGGCGTTGCTGGTGGCGGCAAAGGTCATGGGAGAGGTGATCACTTCGACTCCCGGCCCAACCCCCGCCGCAAAATAGGCCCCGTGGAGGGCTGCCGTGCCGTTGGCGAAGGCTACCGCATGGCGGGTTCCCACACGCTCCGCGAAGGTTTTTTCAAAAGCGTCCACCGAGGGCCCCTGGGTGAGCCAGTCACCCCTGAGCACCTCCGCGACGGCCTGTATATCCTCTTCATCGATATACTGATGGCCATAGGACAGGAATTTCATTTCCTTCACCCCTTCTTCCCCGCCGCCTGCGCAGCGGCTTTTCTGCGTTCAAGAAAAAAGTCCGTGAGAAGCTGTGCGCACTCCATCTCCATCACCCCGCCTCGGACAACGCACCGGTGATTGAGCCTCGAATCCCGAACGATGTCGTACAGGGTGCCGCACGCACCCGCCCGAGGATCGGTGCATCCGTAGACGAGACGGTCCACCCTGGCCAGAACCAGGGCCCCGGCGCACATGGGGCAGGGCTCCGCCGTGACGTAGAGGGTACACCCCCGAAGGTTCCAGGATCCAGTTACCTCCGCCGCTCCCCGGAGAGCGAACATTTCGGCGTGGGCTGTCGGGTCTTTTTCCTTCCGGTTGCTTCCCGAGGAGAGCACCTCTCCGTCACGCACAACCAGGGCGGCGATGGGAACATCTCCCCTCAGGGCCGCCGCCCGCGCCACTTCCAGCGCCAGGACCATGAACCGTTCATCCCTGTCATTCATGAGAACCGAAACGACCATCATCGGCGACGAGGTCGCCATAGGCCGAAGGCAGCCTTCCGGACACGATGTTCGTCCCGGGCACCACTGTCTTTCCGCGGCTTTCCGACCTGCGGATCATGGCGGACACCGCCTGGTCTCCTTCATCAAGGGCTTCCGCCAGCACCGCGCCGGAAGGCGCCGCGACAAGGGCATCCTCTCCGCCATGGAAATACAGCAGAAAAATCCTGTTCTCCGCAGCCCGTGTCCGTGCAACTTTTACGGATATCTCCCGGGGGCGCTTCCCATCCCCGTACCATACCGCCACTTCCGCTCCTCCGAGCATGAGGCAGCGGACCGGCTCAGGATTCCAGCCTTCGTCCCCCCATACCGCCCCGATCCTTCCCGCAGGAGTGTCCAGAGGCTCGAACTGATCTCCCGGGAATCGGCCGAGAACTCCGTCCGCAGAAAACACGACGGTTTCCCTGCCCTCCCCTGCCGGGCCGTTCGCGACGGCGACAACATCGCTTCCCGCCAGGAGTCCCGACAGTTTTTCCGCAGCTCCAGAGCACATTTCAGTCTTCATGGGGGGCAGGCAGACCAGCCTGTTCCCCTGGTCCGCCGCGCGCACCAGAAAACGGGCCGCCTTTTCGAGATAGTCCTCCATTCCGGAGGCACTGAACCTGCACAGGGCGGCGAACACCTCGTCCCCAGCCGGTGACAGTGGGTCGAACTGGGCGAGGTAGGCTCCTGTGGAAACCGTGTCCGCAGTGAGAATGGAATAGCGCTTCCGGGAACGCACGGGCATCGTCGGGCGGGGAGCCTCCAGGTCGGCCTCGGCCACCAGGATCCCTTCCGCCGATGAACCCAGGGACGCAATCACGTTTCCCAGCGGATCGATCAGGCGGCTGCCGCCGCAGTTCAGCACTGTTTCCGCCTCGAGGCCCACCTTGTCGGCCACGGCGATCCAGACGCCGTTTTCCGCCGCCCGGGCGGGCAGCATGTATTCGAGCTGGGGATTGGAGAGGGTATCCCTGTTTCGTCCCGTAGACGTCAGGTTCGTCAGGTCGAGGATCAGCTTCGCCCCCTTCAGGGCGAGGATGCGGCTGATTTCGGGAATCCGCCCGTCGGCGCACACCATCATGCCTACAGGGCCGAATTCAGTATCTGCCACGGGAAAGGAGCTTCCCGGCAGGACATACCGTCCGTCGAAATGCCAGAGGTTCGACTTGAAGGTCCGCAGCAGCTCCCGCCCGTCCGGCCCCCAGAGGATCGCCCCGTTATACAAGGCTCCCCCGTCCTGCAGCACGAGCCCCGCTGCGAGATAAATCCCCTTCCCGGCCGCATATCCGGAGAAAACCGGCCTGGGGTCTGCTTTCCGCCACGATGCTGCCGAATCTCCACCGCCGAGGTAGTAGGCGGGGAAAAGGGCTTCCGGCAGAAGAACGAGGTCCGCACCTCCCGCAACGGCCTTGTCAGCCAGTTCCAGGCCCCGTTCAAGGGCTTCTTTCCACCCCGGAACGTCCAGGGCGTGTGGCTGAACACACCCGATCTTCAGGGCTTTCACCTTCCTTCAAGGGCCGCCTTGACCACTATTTTCCTCACCCGGCCGCCGGCTCCCATGGTAATGCATCCCTTATGAGCGTCCCAGGGAAAGAAGATGAAAAACCTGTCCGGTCCTCCCGGGAAAAAAACACCGTCACCGGAGTAAGTCCGGCAGTCCTTCTCCGGTGAGTAATCTGACAGGGGCTCGAGGTCCGCCTCGGGGGCGTACCCCATCCACTCCTCTCCCTCCAGGGTGATGTGGATATCGGCGTACTTCCTGTGTGTTTCGAAGGGCTCTTCGGAGGAGGGGCGGGTCTCCCTTGACTGGACGAGCAGAAACGCCTCATCCCCGTCGATGTCCGTCCACCCTTCCGGAAAGGACTCCAACGGCCTGGACGCGAGATATTCCAAGGCCTTTCCAAGGCTGCCGCCGAGGCAATAATAGGCGCCGAGCCTGTCCAGGGTGTCTGTGATCATGAATCCAGTCCTCCCATCAGGGCAGAAATACGCTGAAGCTGGACCATCCCCTGGATGTCGTCATCGAGCATGGGAAGCTCGATAATGGTCATGGGGGAAAAGCGGCTGCGGATCTCCTGGAGGTAGCCTTCCTGGGAAAGCCGCTTCTTCTCGAGAAAAGGCCCCGCGTCGGGAGGAATAACCTTGTTCACTACCACGCCCCCCACGGCGATTCCGTGCTTCGAAAGCAGCTCCACTGCCCGGGCCGTTTCCAGGATGGGAAGCTTCTCCGGGTTCAGGACAAAGTAAAAGACCGAGGCTTCACGGTCGGTAAGGTATTTCCTCGCCAGGGCGAACTTGTCCTTCCGGGCCGTAAGGGTCAGGATGATGGGATCGTTGGCTATCCGCTCTGCCAGGGGCTTGTCGTACCTGGCCGCCATCTTCATCAGGTCCATGGCTTTCCGCCGCTTCTCGATGAGATGCTCGATCCAGGCGCCAAGAATTTCCGGGAGGGTCAAAAGCCGGAGGGTATGGCCGGTGGGAGCGGTATCGAAGACTATGGCGTCGTAATCCCTGCCCACCGATTCCATGAGCTCGATGAACTTGTCGAAAATGGCCGCCTCTTCGGCCCCCGGAGACATGTAGGCGATCTCGATCTGCCGCTTGATCTCGTCCACAATTGCCGCGCTCACCAGGTCGAGCATCTTGTCCTGGATCGATTTCATGTACTTTTTTGCTTCCACCTCGGCATCGATCTCAAGGCCCCAGAGGTTCGGGCACAGGGGAACCGTCTGGAAGCCGATGGGCTTGTCGAAGGCATCGGCAAGGGAATGGGCCGGATCGGTAGATACCACAAGGGTGCGCACGCCGCGAGCCGCCAGGGAAAGAGCGTAGGATGCGGCGCAGGAAGTTTTCCCCGTGCCGCCCTTTCCTCCAAAGAAGGTAAAGTGCTTCATTGTGTGTTTCACCTCAGTCGAAATCGTATTGGGCTGCCTTTTCGGCGATGATGAACTTTCTGTTCTGGATCCTCCGTTCCCATGGCTCCAGTTCGTCCGCCACGTAGGGAAGAAGCTCGAGCATGTAATAGGACATGGGATTCGGGATGCCGAGATAATCGCCGAACAGAAGCAGCATGAGATTGTCGTTGATGTCGAAGGCCTCTTTCCGTACAACGGCCATATTTTTATCCACAAAGGTGCCTTGGTGGAAGAGAACGAAAAACTCCCACCCCGTACGGAGCGCTTTCAGGAATTTGTTCATGGTCTGCCTGCCCGGAAGGGATTATTTCCCCTTGTCGATGTTCAGCACTCCGGCAACAGCCATGTTTTCCCGGGGCATATCGTTGATCATGATCCTGACAACCTCGGGCCCCACATCCAGAGCCCTGCAGATCGCATCGGTCACCTCTGCAACGAGCTTTCGCTTCTGATCCACGGGACGGCCTTCGTACATATAGATATTGACGATGGGCATGGAAACCGCCTCCTCTTCTTTTATTGAAGATTACTGTATTTCCTGGCGAAACGCAACGGAAGGCAAAAAAAAAAGCCCGGCTCAGGGCCGGGCAGGGGCTGCGGAAAAACTACTTCTTCTTCGGGGCTGCCTTCTTCGCGGGAAGCTTGCCGATAGCGTAAGGATGAGCCTTCAGCGGGATCATCCCCTTGGACATCCTGATGAATTCCCTGTCGGCGGCGGCGTAGTCAGTGGATTTGATCACGTTGCCTACCATGTCGTAGTGGTAGAGGTAGGTTACGGCAAACTGTTTGCCGTCCGCGGAATAGATGTAGCCGTATTCGGTGAAGTACAGGCCGGAAGCTACTTCCTTGTCGATGGCGAACTTTTCGACGATGAGATCGATGGTCTTCTGCTTTTCCTCAGGGTTCGTGTAATACTTCCTGGTGCAGGCAAAGGGGCCTTCGTCGTTCTTGCCGTAGTTCACAAGGTACCACTGCATTTTGTTGGCATCCTGGCCGAAGTTCACCGGCTGGGGGGCTGCAGAGGCAAAGGCGGCGGAAATCGAGAGGACAAGGGCGAGAAGCGCGAGGACACAAAGGGTGATAAGGCGGGACTGTTTTTTCATTTGACTGGTACAACTCCTTCCGTATTTTTTCTTTTTCTTGCGCCGTGTAGTCTATCATAAAACGGCGCATTCGGTTCTTCTCCACAGGATTATTCATATTTTCAGTTTCTTCCCGTCATTTCCCTCCCTTCGGGAAAGCCCCGACGCCGTAGCTAACCGGCCTTTCCCTTCCATCGGAGAGAACATTCAGGATCCTGCCTCCGGCGAAAAGGGTCGAAGAACCTCCTCCGTCAAGGTTCAACGCATAGGACACTCCGTTCTTCTTCAATATCTCCGCCGTCTCCGGCAGGGTGAAGCCCACGCTGTGGACCGCGTTGCGGCCGTCACCGACGAAGAAAAACCACTGTCCCTTACCGGTGAGGCCGATGACCGACCGGGGATGGCGCTTGTTCACTATGGAATCGTTGAGGTTTTCCGTTTCCATTGAAAGGACTCCCTGCCTCACCAGGAAGGGGCCGCCCTGGATGGCGTTGGTCATGGACGTCCAGTAGGGATCACCTCCGTTGACCGTCTGGACAATCCGCACCCTGTCGCCGGGAATGATGGATTCGGCAAAACGGGCAGGCGTCCCGTAGACGGCAAGGACCCGTTTCCCCGGCGGGATGGGATTCCCGCCCTCCCGCCGGACCTCCACGCAGGTGTCGCCGTCAAGGACAACTTCCACCACTGGACCGGAAAACACGGGGGTACATTCGCCGAAGTGCCTGGTGAAGAGTATCACACCGTCACCCTTGACCGTTCTGTTCAGTCCGGTGACGTCCATGAAGCCCCCTCCCGGAAAATGCACTTCGGCCCTCCAGTCCATCTGGCCGAAGGCTGCCTGGTTCTTCCCGTTCCAGCCGAGAATGGTCCGTCCTTTGTAGGGGGGGTTCACCATGACTCCCCTCTCGATGATGGCGCCGATGGGTGCTCCCCTCTCCTTGCCGCTGATGCTGAAATACCCGCCGTTGACGGCCGCCGCGGCTCCCGACGTCATGGAACTGAGGGGTGCGAGGGCATAGAGGCCTTCCGGGGCGAAGACGGGCCGGATGTCGAACCGGGCGGGGTCGAGTATGACCATGACCCAAAACCTGGGAGCCCCCGGGGTATCCCAGGTCACGGGCGAGGCAAAGACCACGCCCTTTCTTCCGAGGCCTTCGCAGGCTGCCAGGAAGTCCCGTATAGGACCATACGTTTCTGAAAGAGCGGACCGGACCCGCCAGTCATAATTCTGGCTGTCCACCGTTCCCTCCACACCCTTGTCCGCCAAAGCGTCCCGGAACAGTTCCGCCTCCTCCCGCGATTCGAAACCGTTGACGGCAGCCCGCCACTTCGGGGACCGGTCAAGGATTCCCTCCCTGTTCACATGCACCGTCATCCCCTTCATCGGGGAATATTTTACGGAGAGGGAGAGCCCTTTCCGGGCAGCCCGGACGATGGCGGCAATATTCTGCGCCTCCTTCGGCGTAATCTTCTTCGCAGGGCCGAAGGAAGTTACGCCTTTCCTCAGCAGGGGCGGCTTCATGTTCAGGGCTGCCGCCAGGTATCCCCTTTCCAGGGGCTTCAGCCTTCCAATATCCCGGAAGGGCAGCGGGGCTCCGGAGAGAGCGTCCGCCACGGTGGCAAGCCCAAGGCTGTGGACGGCATACATGATGGCTTCCTTCATGGTGATCGGGGCATCGAGCCTTCCTTCCGGAACAGGGATCAGGTCGAGTTCGAGAGCGGCCCTGACCATGTCTTTCTCACCGGCGGGAGCGTCAAAGCCTCTCGCCTGGAAAAGCTGGGTTATGAAGGCGTCCTTTCGAACGGTCTGGGCTCCGAAAGCCTCCCCCGCAAAAAGAAGGGCAAGGACGAGGAGCAGGGCAAAAGAACTCTTCTTAAGAGCATTGAAGGAAATGGAACCGGGGACGGAAAAAGGGGGCTTTCTGAGGGTCATGGCATTCTCCTTGAATGAACTGCCGTTTCTGACGGGATCGTTTCCACCGGACTTGCATGGGAGTATAGCAGAAGGCGAAATGGAGGGTATACGGAAAAAGGCGGATTGCGCGAATGTATTCCTTTTCATTCCGGTGTACATAAACATTTTCCCAGGCTGAGCATATACCGGGTGTTTTCTACGAAGAAACCCCCGCAAGGACTGCGGGGGTTGTGCTGTCAGTGGCGCGCCGGACAAGATTCGAACTCGTGACCTGCGGTTCCGTAGACCGCCGCTCTATCCATCTGAGCTACCGGCGCCTGCCGGTTGTTGATGGCGGTGGGTGAGGGATTCGAACCCTCGAGGGAGGTTTAAGCCCCCCTACTCGCTTAGCAGGCGAGTGCCTTCAGCCTACTCGGCCAACCCACCACAATCGCGGAGTCTATTCTATTAAGGTGCGGAACTTATGTCAATAGCCTCGAAAATGTCTGTCAGCTTACTTCTTCTCTTCTCCGCCTGCGGGAGCCTTCATATCGCCGCTCGTTTCTCCGGGGGCGACGGGAGCTTCGGTTTTTGCCTCAGGCTTGGGGAAGAGGTCGGAGTCGTGGATGACGATATTCGTCCGTTCCCTGAGTCCCTTAAAGAAATTGGACTGGGCTTCCCGGTTCTTCTCTTCCGTAAGGAGGGTCTTCACGTCACCGCTGACCTCTTCGAAGGGAGCGGTCTTCTCCTCCACCTTCTCCCGTTTCACGGCGATGAGGATGTCGTTGCTGGCGATCTCCAGCGCGGGGCTTACTTCTCCGATGCCGAGGTCCGCAAGGGGGGCCAGGGCGTCCTTGAAGCTGGACTCGGGGATGAAGACGGGCCCGCTCTCCGGGGTTTTCTCGATAACGTCACCTGATGTCACCGCCACCACGGCCTCTTTCCATTCCTTCCCTTCGGCGAGGAGGGCCTTAAGCCTTTCGGCCTCATCCTTCGTCTTCAGCCGGATGAAATCCATGGAATACCCTGCGGGAGAATGGAAGAAGAGGAGCTTCAGCTTCTCGTAAAATTCCTTTACTTCCTCGTCCTTCACTTCGGTGGTGCCCACGGCTTTTTCCATGAGCTTCATCTGGACGACCTGCTGGGCCATGTTCTCGCGGAAGGCGCTCATCTTGATCCCCGAACGGTCAAGGTACTGCATGAAGGCTTCCTTGGTGGGGAACTGATCGCTTATTTCCTTCACCGCGGCGTTGATCTCCTCTTCCGTCGCCTTCAGCCCGGATTCCTCGGCTTCCTTGGCGAGCTGGGAGACAAGGGCGATGTTCTCCAGGGCTGCCTGGTAGAGGCGGGGCATGTCACCGGAGGTGATATCCCTGATATTCGCCCTCTCCACGTAGTTGCGGAGCTGTTCGTCGAGCATGGAGCGCATTACAGCCTTGCCGTCTATTTCCGCAACGATATAGTCTTCGCCGCCGGACGAGCCTCTTCGGGGACTGTTAAAGCCGTACATTCCAAAAATGGACAGGACGAAAAGGACGACGATGGCGATCATGATCCAGCGGACCTGAGACCTCAGGGTTCTCATCAACAAGGGACATCTTCCTCTCTTTCTGATTTCCGGATTCCAATGGGGTATTTTACCATAGGATGGTTCAAATGAGGCGTCAGACTTCGGCGAGGCTGTTCCCCGTCTTCGACTCCACCTTCAGGGGCACGGAAAGATCAGCCGCCCGTTCCATGACCCCCTCCAGGGACCTCTTCACGTCCTCCACATCGCCCGCGGGGCACTCGCAGACCAGGGAGTCGTGCACCTGGAGGACAAGGCGGACGGTCCCCGAAGAAGGAAAGGCTGCCGCGAAGTCCACCATGGCCTTCCTGGCGATGTCGGCGGCCGTTCCCTGGATGGGCGTGTTCACAGCCACCCTCCGCAGCGCGTCCCTGTCCCTAGGGCTCACGGACACTTCGCCAAGAGTGCGGATCCTGCCCGCCAGGGTCAGGGTGTATCCCCGCTTTTTGGCGTCATCGTAGCTTTTTTCCAGGTAGTCCTTCACCCCGGGAAGGGCGTCGAAATACCGGCGGATGATGTCCGAAGCCTCCTGACGGCCGATGCCCAGCCTCTGGGCAAGGCCGAAGGAACTCATGCCGTAGAGCAGCCCGAAGTTGATCATCTTCGCCACCCGGCGGAGTTCCTGCGTGACGAGGGCCGGCTCCGTGGAAAAGACCCAGGACGCCGTCTCCGTGTGGATGTCCCTTCCCTGGGCGAAGGCGTCAAGGAGCCTCCTGTCTCCGCAGAGGTGGGCCAAAACCCGGAGCTCGATCTGGGAATAGTCCGCTGCAACGAACACATTCCCCTCGCCGGTGGGGAGGAGCCCTTTCTTTATCCTTCCGGACCATTCGCCGAAGGAGGGCAGGTTCTGGAGGTTCGGATCCCTGCTGCTGAGCCTCCCGGTACCGGTCACCGCGGGTTCGAACACGCCGTGGATGATCCCGTCTCCCTCCTTTGCCGCCTTCACGAGGGGCTGGACGAAGCCCGAGAGCATTTTCGACAGTTCCCTGTACTCGATGAGGAGGTTGGGCACCTCGTCATAGGGCCTGCCCATGGCTGAAAGGCCTTCGAGCACGGAGATGTCGGTGGAATACCCCGTCTTGGTGGTTTTTCCCGCAGGGAGCCCCAGTTTTTCAAAGAGAAGCCATGCCACCTGCTTCGGAGAATTGAGGTTGATCTTCTCCCCTCCCCTGGCGGTGATCTCCTCCTCGATGCCCTTCAGCCGGGAAGAGAGGTCCGTCTCGAGGGCGCCGAAGGCTGGGATGCTGCAGCCGATGCCGTGATTTTCCATGTCGACGAGGACAGGAACGAGGGGAAGGTCCGTCTGTTCCATGAGGACGGAAAGCCCCTCGTGGTCCGCCATCTCGTCTGCGAGTTCTCCGAACCTGGCGCCGAGGAACCGTCCCTTTTCAGCGGGGGAAAGGGAGGCGTACTCGGTGAACAGCCCCTCGGGGTGGTGGACGCCGCCGTCTGGGTGGAGAAGATAATGGGCGGTCTTGAAATCCAGTACGGCTGAAGGGGGAAGAAAGGAGCTTCCAAGGCAGGCGGCAGCCTCCTTGTAGTCCGGCAGCAGCAGCTTCCCGTTTTCCCCCATTTTGATGGCGGAAAGGGCTTCACCGATAGTTTTGCCGGCCATCTCCCCGTTCGGCCCGGTAAGGCAGAACTCCTCCAGGGTAAGGCTGACGGGGTATTTCCCGCTGATGACGGGAATGAGGACCCGGGAAGGAAGGGTGTCCCTTTCGCTTTTCCTCCCCTGCGGAACCGGTTCGGGGGAGAGGGTCCGAACCTGCACCCGCTCTCCTCCGGGAACCATCTTTAGGGCTATCTTCTGCAGGCCGAGGCTCTTGCATCTTTCCAGAAACCCTTCCCGGTCGGCCTCCCCGGGAAGGAAATTCCCGAGGTTCTCCTTCGTGTCGCACAGAAGCACCACCAGGTCCCTGCTCCGGTAGGCCTGTTCCCGATTTTCCTCGAACTTCTTCCTCAGCCCCGGCTTGAGGGACTCCAGCCGGCCGTAGATGCCGTCAAGACTTCCGTACTCTGCGAGAAGGGCCTTGGCGGTTTTCTCCCCCACGCCGGGAACGCCCGGCACATTGTCCGCCGCGTCGCCGAGAAGGGCCAGGTAGTCGGTCATAGCCGACGGAGGGAAGCCGTATTCCTCCACAAAACTCCGTTCATCGACGAGCTTGAAAGAAGTAATTACCTTGCCGGGACGGAGTACGGAAAGCCCCGGCCCCAGTATCTGGAGTATGTCCTTGTCGGAGGAAAGAATCATTGTCTCCAGCTGTTCCCTGGCGGCCGTGCAGGCCACGGAAGCAAGAACGTCGTCAGCCTCCACTCCCTGCCGCATGACCACAGGTATGCCCATGAGGGCAAGAAGCTCGGAAATGAGGGGAACCTGGACCTTGAACTCCGGGGGCGTGGGCTTCCTGCCGGCTTTGTAGTCTTCGTAGGCTTCGTGGCGGAACGTGGGCCCGGGGGCGTCGAATACCACGCCGCACAGGTCGGGTTTCCAGTCCTCCCGGACTTTCTGAAACATGTTGAAAAAGCCGACCACGGCGTTTGTGGGCGTGCCGTCCGGCGCGGTCAGCTCCGGGAGGGCGTAGAAGGCACGGAAAGCAAGGTTGTGCCCGTCCACAAGGAGCAGTTTTTTCCCCTTCATGGGGATCACATCCTTTTTCTTTTTGGTCCTTTTCGGTCTGACTGGGTTATAATAACCCATTGTCAGGATTCATGCACACAAGAGTTCTGCACTATCCAACGTCAGGGAGGAACGAAAATGACGGATACTGTAAGGGTGCGATTCGCTCCGAGCCCTACGGGGGCGCTCCATATCGGCGGGGGCCATACCGCCCTGTTCAACTGGCTGTGGGCCCGCCACATGGGCGGAAAGTTCATTCTCAGGATCGAAGACACCGACCTGGAGCGGTCCACCAAGGAATACGAGGAAACCATTATGTCGGGCATGCGGTGGCTCGGCCTTGACTGGGACGAAGGCCCCGACGCGGGGGGCGATTACGGCCCCTACAGGCAGTCCGAGAGGCTTCCCCTGTACCGCAAATATGCGGAGCAGCTCGTAGAAGAAGGCAAGGCCTACAGGGAAGGAGATGCCGTCATCTTCAAAACTCCCGAAGGGGTGAAGCTGGCCTTCGACGACGTGGTCTACGGCCATATCGAGGTCATGAGCGAAACCCTGAAGGATACGGTGCTCATCAAAAGCGACGGCATGCCGACCTACAACTACGCCGTCGTCATCGACGACCACTGCATGGGGATCACCCACGTCATCAGGGGTGAGGACCATATCTCCAACACCCCGAAGCAGCTCCTCATTTATGACGCCCTCGGATGGGACTACCCCGCTTTCGGGCATCTTCCCATGATCCTCGGGAAGGACAAGAAAAAACTCTCCAAGCGCCACGGGGCAACAAGCGTCTACGAATTCCGTGATATGGGCTACATGCCGGACTCGGTCTTCAACTTCCTCGCCCTCCTCGGCTGGTCCGCCGGGGAGAACAACGAAATCTTCAGCCGGGACGAAGCCGTCGCCCTTTTCGAGCTTTCAAGAGTCACGAAGCGGGCCGCCGTGTTCGACATGGAAAAGCTCAACTTCATCAACCAGGAACACCTGAAGCGCCTCGATCCCTACACGAGGCTCGAGCTTGTGGAACCCTTCTGGAGAGAGATGGGACTTCCCGTGGACGACCATTCACGGGAATACCTCGCCCAGTCTCTCGTGGTCCTCTGCGGAAGGGGCCAGACGGCGAAGGAGGCCGCCGGGTACTCGGATTATTTCCTCACCTTCGAGGCGGTGAAGGGCCGGTACGACGGTTCGGACGTGGATGACGCGAGAAGGGAGATCCTCAGGAAATTCTACGGGGAACTCCTCGCCCTTCCCGAATGGAAAGCGCCTCCCCTGGAAGAGTTCACCCGCACATGGAGCGAAGAGCACACCGCAAAGATGAAGGACATCGCCATGCCCCTGCGGATGGCCCTCACAGGCATGAAAGTCAGCCCCGGAGTCTTCGAGGTGGCGGAACATCTCGGCCGGGAAGAATGCAGGAGGCGCCTCGCCCACTTCGGCTTCATCAGATCGGCGGACTGAAGAAACTCCGAAACGGAATAATGAACGGACCGGGACATGTCCCGGTCCGTTCATTATTCCCTGCCGTTCCCGCAGACGGTCTACTTTCCGTCCGCCGGAACATCGATTTCCACTGCCTCCACTGCACCCTTCGGGCAGGATTCGGCGCATTTCCCGCAGCCGATGCAGGCCGATTCGTCGATGACGTGGGGCTCCTTGACTTTCCCTGAAATGCATCCCACGGGGCAGTTCCTGGCGCACTTCGTGCAGCCGATGCACTTGTCCGACATTATCCGGTAGACCGTCTTTATCTTCGGCTCGCCGGCTGCACCGGGCTTTGCCTCGGGCTTGCCCGTGTCCGTAGTGACCTGGGCCTTCCTGTCGTAGGAGGAGATAAGGTATTCCGACGACATGGTGAGGCACTTCACCGGGCAGATCTCTGTGCACTGGGCACAGAAGCAGCAACGGTCATTGTGGATCTGGATCTTCTTTTCATCGGGCAGGTATTCCGTCGCGTTCGCAGGGCACACCTTGATGCAGAGCTTGCATCCGATGCAGGCGGACTTGTCGTAATTCAGCCTGCCGCGAAATCTCTCCCCTGTTTCAACCGCCGGGTTGAGTTCAATTTCTCCGTTCTGGGCGGCCTGTAGGGCGTCCGTAAGTGAATCGGGCATAGCCTGCACGGGGAAGGGATTTGTCACCGTCTTGTCGCTAACCTGCCGGAGCAGGAGAAGGGCCATCCGGTTCAGCATTCTTTCCTCCCCCTTTCTAGATCACCAGACCAACGGATGCAAGGATCATTCCGGCGATGGAAAGACCCGCAACCTTGATCAGGTAGAATTCGGACGCCTGCCAGATCTTGAACCGGCCGAAGGCGGTCCGCATAAAGGTAACGAAGATGATCTGGACCACGAAAACTTTCACCCAGAACCAGAGGAAATCCAGGGCATAGAGGAAAACACTCCCGAAGCCGAGGAAGGAACCGAGAGACCACGGGAAGAAAATGGACACTATGACGGCCGCCATGGCCGTGGCTCTCAGGGCGAAGGTGATCTTGAACATGGCGAGGTTCGTGCCGGAATACTCGATGATGAGTCCTTCCAGTATTTCGGTTTTCGCCTCGGGGATGTCCATGGGTCCCTTGCCGGTCTCGCCGGGAACCACAAGGACAAGGGCGAGGAAGAGGCAGAGAATGCCAAGGAATCCCACTTTGCCCACAACGCCCCACACCGACATTCCCGAGAAGGTCTCCAGGCTGAAGGGTTCGCCCGGCATACCGGTCTTGTAGGCGACATAGGCCAGGGTACTCACTACTACGGCAAGAGGCAGCTCGTAGCTCATCATCAGGATCATTTCCCTCTGGGCTCCCACGTTGGCGATGGGGTTGCCGCTGGCGAAGCCCCCAACGGCCATGGCAACGCCGGACAGACCGAGAAGGTAGATGATGAGGATCATGTCCCCTTCACCGCCCAGGATGGGGGGGAGGGAGCCGATGGGAATGTACAGGAACACGAGCAGCATGGTGGCGGCGGCCACCCAGGGAGCGCCGTTGAAGGCCCACGCCACGGCCCTGCGGGGGACGATGTTTTCTTTCCCAAGCAGCTTCAGCAGATCAAGGAAGGGCTGAAAGACAGGGGGGCCGATCCTGCGCTGCATCCTGGCATGGACCACCCGGTCCACTCCCTCGAAGAGGAAGGCCAGGGCAGCGACGAGAATCATGAGCGCCGCGCCGGCAATGAGGCGCATTATCAGGCTAACGACCACCATTCTGCATCAGCCTCCTTGTTTTCTCTCTGCACTTCTCCAGCAGTTCGGCCCGGGTGACAACTTTCCGGGCGCCCGTGGAGCTGTCCGTGGCCAGCATGCGCTCCATGCAGGAGATGCAGGGATCGATGCTGTTGATGATGAGCGGCGCATCCGCAAGTTCGTTGTTTTTGAACATGAGGGGCCAGGATATGGCGTTGGCATAGGTCGGTGCCCGGACCTTCCACCAGGTCACGTTTTCATCCCCGCCCTTGAGGTGGACCACGTGGGTGTCGTCCCCCCGGGGCGCCTCGATGGAGGCCCATCCGGTGCCCTCCGCCTTTTTCAGGAAGGCGAGCACCTTGTTGAGGTTCTTCTCCCACATGATGTCCCCTTCGGGAAGGCCGGCCATGACCTTCTCGATAATTTCAAGGGACTGGTACACTTCATGGACACGGACAAGGAAGCGGTCGAACACGTCGCCGTATGCCTTGCCGTAGTAATCCTGGGGAACCACGGCCCGCACGGAGAAATCACCGTAGGCCTCATAGGGAGAGCTCTCCCTGAGGTCGCAGCGGACACCGCTTGCCCTCGCCGTGGGTCCGACGGCGCTGTGTCGGAGAGCCTCCTCGTAGGTAAGGACGCCCACGTTCCGCAATCTCGCCTTGGCGATCGGGTCTGCGGTGACCACGTCATAGAAGGGAGTGAACTCCTGCTTGTAGTATTTCACCATCTGCTTCACAGTTTTTGCGAGCTCTGGGGTGACATCCCACCGGACTCCACCGACGGTGGCCACTCCGTAGTTCACCCGGTTGCCGGAAAGCACCTCCAGCACGTCCATGACCTTTTCGCGCAATGCCATGCCCAGGTGGAAGGCGGAATCGAAACCGATGGTATAGCACGCTACGCCTGCCCAGAGCATGTGGGAGTGAAGCCGCTCCAGTTCAAGCACCAGGGAGCGGATGTACTGCGCCCGAGGAGGGACGGGAATGGAAGCTGCGTCCTCCACCGCCCGAAGGAAAGTGGTGACGTGGCTGAAGGAGCAGATCCCGCAGATGCGCTCGGAAAGGTAGATGACCTGGATCGGGTTCCGGTCCCTGGCCATGAATTCGATTCCCCTGTGGATGGCCCCCGGGCGGACCGTGGCGCCCACGATCCTTTCGCCCTCGAGATCCAGCCAGGCGGTGATGGGTTCTTTCAGTCCGACATGTACCGGACCGATGGGAACTTTATATTTTTTGTCCATTGACATATCCTCCTAGGAAAGCTCCCGCACGTCGCCCGCGGAAGGCCCGGCTTCGTCCCTGCGCCACGGCTTGATGGACTCGTCCCATTCCTCCGGGAGGAAGACGAGAGCCTTGTTCGGCAGGCCGTCAAAGTCAACGCCGAACATTTCACGGGTTTCCCGCTCGCTGTATTCCACCCCGGGAATCCGGGAGAAGATGGACGGCATGACGAGATCTTTCTTGTCCACAGGAACGGCCACGGCGATGCCAAGGCGCTTTCCTCTCCCCGCAACCTGGAAAAGGGTGAAGTGGTAGTACAGCGTTACCATATCGCCGTCGTCGTTCCCTGAAATGACATGGAACTGGGGAAAATCAAACTCCGCCAGGGTGTCCACGAAATCAAGGAAACGGTCTTTTTCAACCTTCGCCCAGATGTCGTGATGTCCGACGGTATCGTCCTTCCCCGCTTTTCTCTCCCTGATTTCCAGAACCGCCTCCTCGCCGAAGACGGAGCGGATGCGGTCAGCGACTTCAGCCGGAGATTTTGCGACCGTGACGTTATCCACGGAATTCATCGGGAAACTCATTATTGCCCCTCACCCGCTTTCTGAAGGTCGCCCCTGAGGCGTTCGAGCTTCAGCACTGCCTTGGCTACCCCTTCGATGATCGCTTCCGGCCGGGGCGGACATCCATGGACGTACACATCCACCGGAATGATCCTGTCCACCGGACCCTCGAGATTATAGGATTTGTAGAAAACGTCTCCGGAGGCTCCGCAGTTTCCCACCACCACGACAGCCTTCGGGTCGGGCATCTGGTTGTAAATGCGAAGGAGCTTCTCCTTCATGAACTTCGTCACGGGACCGGTGACAATCAGGACGTCCGCGTGGCGGGGCGTTCCCACGAGCTTCATACCGAGCCGCTCGATGTCGTACCTCGGACTGATGGTGGCCACGATTTCGATATCGCACCCGTTGCACGAACCGGAATTGCAGGTGGTCACCCACAGGGATTTCGGCAGGATTTCAAGGTATTTTTCCAGCTTCAACATGGGCCGACCTCCTACACCAGAAGAACGAACACGGCCAGGACAGCGACGGTAAGGACGTAGTACCCCACGACGTCAGCCGGCAGACCGGTGTGCATTCCGAGAAGCCCTTTGTAAAACGGTTCGAGGGCCTTCCTGAATCCCCAGTATGCGGAAGAAGCGGGAACTGTGATTTCCGCTCCGTCTTCGGGGACTTCGTTTCCTGACCAGTAGATTTCATCCTGGTCGGTTCCCTTTTTATAATCAGACCTGCCCTGGGCGCGCAGCCAGAGAATGTAGAAGGCTGCCACGGCGAAGAAGAGAATCCACGCTCCCACGTCCCAGTAGCCGAATCCGGTGTAGACCTTTCCCATCACATTCCACCTCCCACGATGGCGCCGATGTATCCGCTCTGGTCAACAAGAGCCCTGGCCGCCGGTTCCACAAGGTTCGAAAGAGTCCAGGAGGGGAACAGGGTAGCGCCCAGGATGGCCGCAGTGAGTACCACCATTCCGAGGAGCATGGCGGGAGGAACTTCCTGCACGGAGAGCAGGCTGTTTTTCTCGGGACCGAGGAACGCGGTCTGGAACACCTTCACGAACGAGGCAAGGGTCAGGACCGATGTCAGCAGGGCGACTACCGCCAGGGAAGGATGCACGGCGAAGGACGACTCGTAGATAAGCAGCTTGGAGACGAAACCGTTGAAGGGAGGAAGACCGGAGATGGCCGCCGCCGCAATGACGAACATAAAGGTCGTATAGGGCATTCTCCTGGCGAGTCCACCCATTTCATTGAGGTCTTTCTTCCCCGTCGCGTAGTAGAGAGCTCCGGCGGTAAGGAAAAGGAGCGCCTTGTACATGGTGTAGTTGAAGACATGGAACACGCCCCCCTTGATGGCGGTAAAGCCGTAATCGGCCATGCCGCGGGCGTCGCCCAGGACAAGGAGTCCGACGCCCAGTCCGAGGAGCATGTAACCGACCTGGGAGACGGAATGGTATCCCATCAGCCTCTTGATATCGTGCTGCACCACCGCCATGGAGACGCCGAAGAACATGGATGCGAGGCCGAAAATGATGATCATCCAGGGGACGAAGGTGCTGCCCATGGCCACTCCGTATATGGAGAAGCAGACCCTCATCAGCCCGTACAGGGAAGCCTGGCTCACCGCCACCAGAAGGCATGTCACCCCGGTCGGGGCTTCCGCATAGGCATCGGGAAGCCACATGTGCATGGGAAAGGCGCCGCATTTCATGGCCAGCGATCCTACCAGGAACACAAGGGCGAGCTTTTCCATGGTTCCCATGGTTATGACGCTGCCGAGGGCAGCCATGTTCAGTGCGTTGTACTTCCCGTACAGGGAGCCGGCCGCGATAAGGATAAGCATGGACCCGACCTGGGAAACCAGCGTGTACTTCAGGCTCGCCTCAATGGCCGACGGCTTGTCCCTCCAGAAAGCGATCAATCCGAAGGATGCGATGGACGAAATCTCGATGAAAATGAAGAAGTTGAAGAGGTCGCCCGTTATCATCATTCCAAGCATGCCGGTCGCAAGAAGCAGGTAGAGGGAGGTAAAACGGCTCTGCCCGGAGAACCTGTTCATGTAGTTCACCGAGAAGAGGGCTCCGGCAAAGGCTGCTATGGATCCGCACAGGGCCATGAACGCGCTGAAGGCATCCACTTCGAGAATGATCCTCACCGGAAGGGCCATTCCCGACGGGAGGGCCAGCCTGAAGTTCTCGCCGCCCATGACGTAGTACTGTATCCCGTTGGCGAGAACATTCCGCCACAGAAGGAAAGCAACCACCAGGGTGAGGAAGGACGCCGCGACCAGCAGGATATTCCTGGCCATTTTTCCTCCCAGGGAACAGATCGGCGCGAGGAAGGCTCCAAAGAGAGGAATTATCAGAAGCAGCGCGGGAAAATGTTCGTTCCAGTTCATCCTCTCAACCTCCGGATCTCGTCTATGTCAAGGGTTCCGTAATGGCGCCAGACGAGCATGATAAGCGACAGCAGAAGGGCTGTGGTCGCCAGGGCGATGACGATTGCGGTAAGGGTCATGGCCTGGGGTGTGGGAAGCACCATGGTGGTTCCCTCACCTGCGAGAAAATGCACTGGGATGTTCCCCCCCGCCCTGTATCCGAGAGATACAAGAAAAATGTTGACGGCACTTCCGATGATGCTGATCGCAATGGCGATCTTAATGAGATTTTTCGACAGGAAAATGCTCACGAGTCCCATGAGGAACAGGACTCCTACGACGAAAAACGGTGCGTTACCGATCATGGCCTGATTCCTCCTCCATAGGCCCCTCACGGAAAAGCCGGATGCCTCTGAACATGGAAAGCACGATAATGGAAAGAGCTCCCGCAACCTCGATGCCGACGGCGATATCCATAAGGGCTATGGTCCCCGACGGGGGAATCACACCGTGGCCCGTCGCCTGAACAACCTCGTGAGGAACGGCGATGAAGTTGTAGAAGAACGAGTTTGGGAATCCCATGAGGCCGAGCAGGAAAAACAACATCAGCCCGAATACGAGCATGCCGTTGAAGATAGCGGGCCTCACCCAGGAAAAAACCTTTTTTCCGCCGTAGGCGACGAGAAGAAGGGTGATGAACGTCGCCGTTACGGCACCTCCCTGGAAGCCTCCTCCGGGGGTGACATCTCCGTGGATGATAACGTTCGCGCCGAATACTATCAGGAACCAGGCGAAAAGGTCACAGCCCGTTCTGACGACGACAGAAAGCGGCCTCACAGCTTTTTCCTCCCTTCACGGAAGAGGGCGGTAATGGAGCACAGGGCCGTGAAGAGGACCGCTGCCTCTCCGATGGTGTCGAATCCCCTGTAGTCGAAAACGATGGAGGTCACCACGTTCTCCGATGACCGGTCCTTCAGGGCGCTGGCGATGAAGTGGTCATCCATGGGGGAGGCACCGGGTTCTCCAAAGGGATGTATGTTGTCAAGGGTCCCCACTACCATGGCTCCGACGATGATCGCAGCGACGACAAAAATGATCTTCTTCATCTTCCGTCACCTCCGTCGCTCTTTTTTACCTTTCCGCAGGCCCGGATTGCGATGATATAAATGGTGGTGCTCAGGCCGGCTCCGATGGCGGCCTCGGCGATGGCTACGTCAGGCGCCTGGAGGATATAGAATTCCAGGGCCGTCAGGACGCTGAAGGCTGCGAGGGAGATCACCGAGGAGATGAGATCCTTGAACCAGAGGGCGAAGAAGGCGGACAGCACAAGGAGGCTCAGTACTACCACCTGCAGCATGTTGTTCATCTGGGCGTTCCCCCTTTCGCTTCTTCTTTTTCTTCCAGGCGGTCCACCACTGCACGGGCAGGAAGAATGCCGCTCCTGTGGGCGGCCCGAGCAATGGCATGGGCGCCGGTGGCGTTGGTTATCAGAAGGACCAGGGCAGCCACAGCGCCGTGAATGATAAAGACAGCAAAACGGGCTTCTCCTGTTGAGACAAGCCTGCCGAGAGAATATGCCACCACCGAGAACATGGTGAAAAGCGTTCCGAAGGTGGTGCACTTCGTGGCGCCGTGCAGTCTCGTGTAGACATCGGGAAACCTGTAGAGAGAGAAGGTCCCCAGAAGGTTAAAAGCCAGGCCAATAAGGATGAGAATACCGACGATGAGAAACACGCCGCTACACCTCCCCTTCGATGAACCGGGCGATGAACATGGTTCCGACGAATGAAAGCCCGGCATAGACTATGGCGATATCGACCATGACCACGGAATCGTAGACCGCCGCCAGGATCATCATCAGTCCCACCACCAGGGTATTCATGGTGTCGAGGGCTACCGCCCTGTCGGCAATGGTGGGTCCCGCCACAAGACGGCCCAGCACGGCGACGGCCAGAAGGCCGACCAGCGCCGCGGCGAACAGAAAGATATAGATTGTCACTCCGCCAACCTCCTCGCCCAATGGCCAAATGAGCCGTAGAGCTGCTCTTCGGTGGGATTTTCATCCTCCACGTAGATCCAGTGGATGTAGAAATTCCCTTCGTCGTCAACGTCCACGGTGAGTGTTCCCGGGGTAAGGGTTATGGAATCCGCCAGAAGCGTCTTTGCCACATCGTTCGTCAGGCCGGGATTCACCTTGACGATGCCGGGCCGGATATCTCCCGTTATGACCCTTTTCGCCACGTCGATATTGGCTTTGGCCAGACCGACAGCGAAGGGGCCGAACAGATAGCGGAAAAATCCGAACCACCGTTTCGGGTCAAGTCCCCTCGTGCTGATTTTCCTTCCCCTGTGCCAGGACCGAAAGGCCACAGTGACAACCGACGCCAGGATCAGTGCGATGAGCACTTCGATCAAGGGTATGGCCCCTCCCGACCAGACAAGGAGAAGGTACATCAGAAAGGAGACTGCGAAAATGAACACATACTCCACCTCCCGTCCTAAATATTTGAATATTCCGAATTCAGAAAACCCGGAGACTAAAAAACATCGGATACATTATACTACGGTTCGATCCATTGTAAATGAAAGTTAATATCCTCACAAAATGTAAACGAAGTGCGAAACTTCCTTATAAACAGGATCGGAAAGTGGTATACTCTCCCGAGCTATTTCAAACGGGAGTGAAAAACATGGTTCTTTCTGACGGATGGAAGATATTCGCTGCGGATTTTTCCCTGATGCTTGCCGCCCTTTTCTGGGGCCTCGGCTTTGTGGCCATGAAGGATGCCCTCGAGAGTTTTCCTACCTTCTGGCTCCTCGTGCTCCGTTTCTCTTCCGGGACCGCGCTCATGGCGGCACTGTTCCGGAAAAGGCTCTCCGGGATTTCCTTTCATGATCTGAAGGCAGGAATTATCATCGGGGTCTTTCTGTTTCTCGGTTTTTCCAGCCAGACCCTCGGCCTGAACTACACGACGCCGGGAAAACAGGCCTTTCTCACCGCCACCTACGTGGTCATCGTTCCCCTACTCTCCTGGGCCATCAGGAAGCGGTTTCCAGGGATGCTTTCGTTCCTTGCGTCCTTCGTATGCCTTGTGGGCATGGCGATGCTCACCCTCCAGGAGGGACTGGCCATCGGCGCAGGGGACACTCTCACGCTGGTCTGCGCCGTTTTCTTCGCCTGTCACATACTGGCCATAGAACACTTCGCCAAAAAAACCGACCCCGTAATCCTGGCCATTATCCAGATCTTCGTGGTGGGACTCCTCAGCCTTCCCTTCGCCCTGGCATTCGAGACATGGCCCGGTTTCAACGGCGGATCCGGCTTGTGGAGCATCGCCTTCACGGTGCTCTTCTGCACAGTTTTCGCCTTTGCAGTGCAGAACGTGGCCCAGAAATTCACACCGTCCACCCATACGGCGATCATCCTGAGCCTGGAATCGGTCTTCGGCGCCCTTGCGGGGATCTATTTCGTTGGGGAAGTCTTCACGGCGAGGATGGCCGCAGGCTGTGCCCTTATCCTGGCCGCCGTCCTGCTGACGGAGGCCGGACCGGCCCTCGCGAGGGCTCTTTCCGGCCGTCTCCCTGCCGGGGAGAAGCCGTAGGCTTTCCTCCCCCCTTTTTTTCTGAAACACTGCCGGCCGGAGAGGACTCCTTTCTCCGGCTGTTTTTTATATGCTGCTCCCGAACGAGGCAGAGGGGCCCCTCCCCGACCAGGTCCGGCCTTCCCGCAGCCTTCAGGGCCCGGATGACGGTCTCCCTGTTCTTCGGCTCCCGGTACTGCAGAAGAGCCCGCTGCATCTTCCGTTCAGTCCTGTCCTTCGGCACGTGGATCTTCTTCCCCGAAAAGGGGTCGATCCCCGTGTAATAGATGCAGGTGGAAAGGCTTCCCGGCGTGGGAATGAAATCCTGGACCTGTTCGGGCTGAAACCTGATGTCCCGCAGAAACTCCGCGAGCCGCACAGCATCCTTCAGGTCAGCTCCCGGGTGGGAAGAAATGAAGTAGGGAACGAGATACTGCTTCTTCCCCAGTTTTCTGTTCATCTCGGCGTAGACTTCCATGAACTTCCCGTACACTTCGCATCCCGGTTTTCCCATGACGGACAAAACCCCCGGCGACACATGCTCCGGAGCCACCTTGAGCTGCCCGCTCACATGGTGGGCGCAGAGCTCCTCCAGGAAAGGCGTTTTTTTGTCCGCCATGAGGTAGTCAAAGCGGATTCCCGACCTGATGAAGACTTTTTTTACCCCCGGAAGAGCCCTGAGTTTTCCAAGCAGTTCAATGTAGTCGCTGTGGTCTGCCCGGAGCTTCGGGCAGGGGGCGGGAAACAGGCACTGGCGGTTCCGGCATGCTCCCCTGACGAGCTGGTCATCGCAGGCGGGAATGCGGAAGTTCGCCGTGGGGCCTCCCACATCATGAATGTACCCCTTGAAATCGGGCAGCGTGGTGAGGAGCCGTGCTTCCTCCACCAGGGACTCATGGCTTCTCGCCTGGATGATTCTTCCCTGGTGGTAGTGGATAGCACAGAAAGAACAACTCCCGAAACACCCCCTGTGGCTCGTGAGGCTGAAGCGGACTTCCTCTATAGCCGGCACGCCTCCGTCCTTCTCGTACATGGGATGGTATGTCCTGGTAAAGGGATAGCCGTAGATCTCGTCCATTTCATCCATGGTCAGAGGGCGGGGAGGAGGGTTCTGGATGGTCCAGACGGTTCCGAAGCGCTGGGCGACCGCTTTCCCGTGGAAGGGGTCCTGCTCGGGATACTGGAGCCTGAAGGCCTCGGCAAACTTCATCCTGTCCGAGGAGACTTCCTCCCAGGAAGGCACCACTACTGTCTTTCCGTCTTCAGGAAGTGCGGCTGACCGGTACATGGTTCCCCGGACGGAACGAATCTTTTCGACGGGCACTCCCCGCTCCAGCAGGACGGCAATTTCGGCGATCTGCTTCTCGCCCATCCCGTACACCAGGAGGTCCGCCCCGCTGTCTACGAGGACGGACCGCCGGACTTCATCGGACCAGTAATCGTAATGGGCAAACCGGCGGAGACTCGCTTCCACACCGCCGATGATCAGGGGGAGATCCTTCCAGCATTCCCTCACACGGCTGCCGTAGACAATGGTCGCCCTGTCGGGCCGCAGCCCCGCCTTCCCTCCCGGAGAATAGCTGTCGCGGCTCCTGCTTTTTTTCGACGCGGTAAGCCTGTTGAGCATGGAATCCAGGTTCCCTGCCGTCACCAGGGCCGCAAGACGGGGGCGTCCCATGGCGAGGAAGGGCTCGCTGCTCCTCCAGTCTGGCTGGGGAAGAATGCCTACCCGGTATCCCCTGCTCTCAAGAACCCTGGCGATGACCGCAGGGCCGAAGCTGGGGTGGTCTACGTAGGCATCTCCGCTGATCAGCAGAAAATCAAGCCCCGCCCATCCTCTCGCTTCCATCTCTTCCCTGTTCACAGGAAAGAAGGAAGTCCCGGGAACGGCCGGGACTTCCTTGTCAGGAGAATCTGTCAATTGAGAACACCTGCGGTCACTGTTTTCACCCTGTAGTTTTCGTACTTTATCCTTATGCCGGAGCCCTTGTCGGCCCTATAGACTTCCTCTCCCTTCACAAGATCATTCGGATGGCCGAGGAGAGAAAGAACCTGCCGCCTGTCCATTCCGACGGCAAGTCCCCCGTCAAGGGGATGCTTCGACGAAGTGAGGGAGATCTTCCTCACTTCGGAGCCGCCCGGGCCTTCGTAAATCAAAAAAGTCGCACCGCTGAAGGTGAGAGTGATCTCGGTACCCTCTCCTCCCGAAGATTTAACCTTCCGTGAGGAGGTTTTCCGGGGTTTTCCCAGCGCTTCCTGAACCTGCTCCTTCGTGGTGCCGTAGGAGGTGAGGGCAGCGTCGAGATTCAGCACCGAAAGTGACTCTTCCCGGGTATCCAACACTGTCAGGAATTTCCCGAAGATCCAGCCTTCCTTTCCGCCTCCCTGGGGCTTCACCCTGTACCAGGGCCATGCCTGGGGGTCGCTCAAAGACTTGGAGGGCACACTGTAAACCACCTTTTTCTTGTCTTCGGGCAGGATGACGTTCACCATCCCCGAAGCGTCCGGAAGGCCGGTCACCGTCACGCCTCTCCCCCGGGCAACCTTGACTTTCTTTCCGTCCTGCGCTGTAAACTCGACGTCGGCGAGGGTAACCGCCTCCGCGCTGTCGTCAGGGGTCCAGGATTCGAGAACCTCCAGGCGGTTTCCAGCGGAAACCCTCCCCACAACGGGGCTTTCGATGGTGTGGGAGCCACGGAGATTGACGCTGGAACCGATCACGATACCCCGGGTCGGCCCGGTGACCTCGGGAATTTCTCCGGGAACGGCAGACGCGACAGGCACGGGAGAGGAAGGTCCCGGGGAGGCCGGTTGGACTATCTCCCCCGGGGCCGGGGAAGTGCCCCGGGGACTTTCCTGCGCCGGAACGCCGGTAGACGGGGCTGCGGCGGGGTCCGGAGCCTGGGGAGTTTTTTCCGGCTTCTGCACTACAGCGCTGTCCCAGGGCAAATCCTCCGCCTGCCGGAGGAACCAGTACACTCCGCCCCCGATGGAAATCAGAAAGACCAGAAGGATCATGATCAGGGGAACGGCACTCTTCCGGTCATCCTTCCTCCGCCTCGGCCGGGCCACGGCGTTGAACTCCCGGAAACTGGCCTCCGTCCTGTCGGCGTTGGTCCGGAACCGCCTCCCCTTCTCAGGCTCATTTCCATTGTCCGAGAACCTGTCACTGCGTCTCGGAATGGGCTGTTCCCTGGAAACAGGTTCCTGCCGTGAAACCGCCGTTCCGGGACGGAAGGGAACCTGAGCAGGCATTTCAGGGATTGCCGTGCCGCAGGCCGGGCAGAACCGGAACTTTCCGTTTACCTCTTCACCGCACTCGGGACATTTTCTTCCATTTTCCCCTCCGGAAGGGGTAAAACCATTTTCATCGTAATCAACCATATCGGGCGAACCTCCTCTGTGAATTTCCGAAGATTTCCCATAGGAAAC
>ENA-UOXR01000513-UOXR01000513.1-bioreactor-metagenome-genome-assembly--contig:-NODE-513-length-47582-cov-11.688872_pt1 | contig 47582 bp, 38 predicted proteins | sample MGYA00238164_ERZ764825 | MGnify/ENA primary metagenome ERZ764825 (study PRJEB28920, sample SAMN05720171) | bioreactor metagenome | isolation source: Anaerobic biogas reactor | place: USA:Washington... | reverse complement strand
TCCAGGGCCTGCAGGATGGCCTCGCGTTCGCCGACTCCGGTCAATTTCAGTTCAATGATGCCGTGCATCGGTTCGATACCTTCAAACACCGCGTCATACGCCCGAAAGGTCCCGCCGGCGGCCTCTTCAACGTTCAGTTCGGAAATGACCCGCTCGCCGTTGATGTCGGCGTTCAGGATGTGCTTCATGAACCCGCCTTCGGGGTCCGGTTCGAGAAACCAGTGCAGGGGCGTGTTCGCGAATAGCAGCCGGACCCTGTACGTGCCCGGACCCGCGGTGACGTTGACCCGGAATTCCTTCCCGTGGATTCCGTAGCGGTAGAGTTCCGGGTCGTCGGTGTTGCCGATGTACATGGTGCGGCGTTCGGTCCACAGGGCGTCTTTGAACACGTCGCGGCCGTAGCCGCTGCGAATCACGAACTCGGTGGCGGGCCGCCAGGCGTTGCCCCGGGAATCCATGTAGTCCTTGCGGCCCGTATACCCGAAGATCATGCGTTGAGGGCCCCGGGGTCCTCCCCCGCTGCCGAAACGTGCTTCTCCCTGCGCGGCGGAATAGTACACGGCCCGGACCGCGACCTCAGCGCCTTCCGAGATGGGATTGCCCCGTCCGAGGAGCACAACGCGGAGCTCGTGCCTGGCCTGTTTCAACCCGCTGCGGGAGTAGATGGTCTGATTGGCGCGGGGCCGGGGATTCCAGCAGTCAATCAGGGTCTGTTGCCTGGAGCCGTCGAGCCAGACCTCCGCGAGCCCGCCGCCGGGGCCGACGTCGCCCGTCACGCGCACCTGGTTGCCCTCGAACGCGCAATCGAACGCAGCGCCAGGGGCGGAGGCGGCCAAGGCGCCCGTGCGCGTTTCCCACGGCCCGGTTGTCGGCACGGCGTCGATGGGGAGCGCCACGTGCGGGTCTTCTCCCCCGATCTCGATACGCGGGGCGTTGTCATGCCGGATTGTTGCGATGCAGTCGCCGCCGGGAAGCGTGTCTATGCGGTATCCGTTGCGGTCCAGTTGGGGCCGCTCCTCCAATTCCTCGCCATCCGCCGTAATGCGCTGCGGGATGAAGGCCAGGCGCGCGACGTCCACGGTTTCCGGGGGCGCGTCAAAGGTGGTGTAGGCCACCCGGCCGTCGCCGTACTCAATCCAGTTCACGACGGCCGTGCTCCGCATCAGGTGGTTTTCGCGGGCGGGCCCGAAGGTCTCCGGCATCCACGCCAGGGCTTCCATGACCTGGCACAGAGGCCACGGATGCGCCAGGTTCGACCATTCCCCGGTCGCGACAGCGTCCCCGAACAGGCCGTCTTTCACGACCCCGTTGGCTTCGCTGTCGTAGGTGGCCATCAGGATCATCCGGCGGCCGATCTCGCGGGCCCATTCGCTGTCGGCGAGCACGCCGTACCGGATCCACGTGGGCGCGGCGGTGTACTGGTTGTATGACAGCGACGTGCCGCAACAGGTCGACGATTCCGGAAACGCCCACGCGCCGCTGTAGGTGTCGCCGCACGAGTTCGGATCCACCCCGTTCCGGCAGAATACCAGCGGCATAATGTTGCGCAGATCGGTTTCCCAGCCCGGAAACGCGTCCCGGTGCTTCAGGAGATAGTCCATGCACATCGAGACGATGCCGCAGGTGACCGGGTTGTCCCAGTCCCAGTACTGCCGCCCCCAGACCTCGTTGTCGCTCCAGCGGGGCAGGAGTTGATGCCGGATATAGGCCCGGCCGGCGTCGCGCGCACGGAGCAAGGCGCCGTCCTGCCCGGTGTATCCGGTTGCGATGACTTCATCTAGAAACTGACACATCATGGTGGTGCTGCCGGTCAGCTTGTCCGACCAGCCCACTACGGACGGATCCACATAGCGGTTCCAGGGCGGGAATTCGGGGTCATAATTGCACTTCTCCGCGAACACGTCCGCCCAGTGCCTGACGGCTTCCCCGTACCGTTCGTCCCCCGTCAGCTTGCAGGCCGTCAGGAGGTCCTCGCCCAGCCGCGCGCAGAGATCAAGCTGAATCCGCGTATCCTGGACGCATTGTCCATAGATCTTCCCCCGGGTGGGCGTGCTGATGGGAAAGCGCGGCCAATCGTGGTGAGCGTCCGTCAAACCATAGTCGAGTACATAGTCCGCCGTCAGCGCAATGTAGGTGAACGCAATGGGATCGCCGCTGTAGCGGTAATAATCCGTCAGCCCCTTGATGATGCTCCAGGCCCGCTGGCTCAGGTCGCCGCACATCCAGTCCGTCGTCTCGGGAATCTGGATCTCGCCGTCCTCCGTGATGCTCCAGTGGGAGTTGTAGATGAAATCCGGCGCCGCCATGACCGCCCGGTCCGTATTGATCCACGGGTAGCGTTTGTAGACTTCGATGGCGATGCGCACGCGCTCGTCCAGTTGTCCGTTCTGCCCCTCGTGCCACGGCGCCACGACCCCGTGCTCGTCCTCCCGGGTTTCATGGGCATAGTAGGAGTCCAGGCGGTCTGCCGCCTGGGCGGGCGTCAACAAGGCGGCAAGGCTCACAACAAGAACGGCGCCAGTCACAGAATTTCGCAGGGTCATGGCTCACCCCCGTGCGAATGCACGTCAGTTGTCTACGGCTCGACCAGCTCCGGTTTCGCCGTGTCGCCCTCCATGTCGAACGGCAGCCGGAACACATCGCCGTCCCGATTGCAGAAGTAGAGGCGCGAGATGGACGGTTCCCGGCCGTGGCCGTCCGCCCAGAACCCGTAAAAACCGGGATGGGCATTGACCGGCCGCCGTACGTAGGTGTGGTTGTACGGGCTGTTTCTGGTCATCTGCTTGACCAGGGTCCAGGATTTCCCGCCGTCGTCGGAGAGCCACATGGCGACTTCGCCGCCGGGGTTATACGGCTGCGGGCCCACCTGGGTGGGCGCGATGAGACGCAACTGCGCGTCCGTTTCGACGTAGATCGAGCCCATGTCGTAGTTGTTGTCGGAAATGATGTTGGACGGCAGGATCTGCCAGTCCTGCCCGGTCCAGCGCGCGATAGTCCACGTGCGCGGCATGTTCTTCGGCCCCGATTCGTAGCCTTTGCTCGTGAGGTAGAGGATGACGGGGCGTCCGGCGGAATCAAAATTGATGTCCTTCATGTAGACATTCAGGCCCAGGGACTCGTATTCGGCCACGAGGCACGGGCTTTTCGGGTCCGTTAACATAGGTTCCAGGACCTCGCCCGCGGCGGTCTTCCAGGTTTGGCCGAGATCGTCGGATTCCATGTAATAGAGGTTTGTGCGCCAGTTCAGGCCTTTCTCGGGGGGGTGGTAGTTGAACGCGCTGCCCACCTTTTGCCCGAAGAAGTTCGTGACCTGGTAATGGCCCTGGGCCATGCGCGAGAGGAAACGCCGTTCCGTCCAGTTGACGCCGTCCGGACTGGTCGACATGCAGATCGCGCGCCCGCCGGTGTAGTGGGTGTGCATGAACAGCCACCCCTTGCCCGGAATAATCCACGGCTGGGGATACGAGAAGTTGCCCTCCCACTTCAACTCGAACCTGTCGATGGAGTAGGGCTCGACGCTTCGGGAGATGTACGAGGGCCGGCCTGTGCCGTGGCTGCTCGAGAAGATCCAGATATAGCCGTCCGGGTCGAGGTTAATGACCGGGTTGTCGTGTGCGTCGTCGGTCTGCTTGTCCAGCAGCAGCAGCGGACGCGGCACCTCGCCCGTCGCATGGTCGAAGTACGAGACCATATGGATGAGCCGGTTTTCGTTCTTGTAGGTTCCGCCGTACGTGAAAAAGGTCTTGTTGACCTGCGGCGCGTACCAGGCGAAGGGGATGTGTTTGGCGCAATAGGTTCCCAGTCCCCCGCTGTATTTGTAGACATACTCGTCGTCGGACTTCTGATTGTAGTACCAGATGCCGCGGTAGCCGTCTTCGCGCCGGTTCAGAAGCACGCGCGCCGCCTCCATCAACCGGGCCGTCACAGTGCTCCCGGCAGCGGCCCAGGTATCGCCGTCGCGTCCGGAATCGGTCCAGCGCGCCACCGGCCCGGAGGCCGTTTCGCCGCCGGCGGCAGCGGCGATCTCCGTTTCTGATAATACGCGGTCATACACCCGCAGATCGCCCAGTTTTCCCTTCACGACGCGCTTTCCATAATCCAGCCCGCCGAGAGTGAGCATCTCTCCAAGTCCCGTGAGCTGCCCCGGGGCGTTTTTGAGTTCCCGCAGCACCCCGTTCATGTACACGGCAACCGATTCGCCGTCATAGGTGCCCGCGTAATGGGTCCATTCGCCCGGTTTCGGCGCGGGGGCCACCGCGTACACATAGCCGTCCGCCCGATTCTTGACCAGCATGCGGACCATGCCGTCGTACAGATAGAACGTAAACCCCTCGTTTGCGGCGCCGGTATTGAGAAAGACCTGCGAATCGGCGGTCGCATCGAGGTTTACCCAGGCCGTGACCGTTAACCCCCGCGGATGTGTAACGACATCCTTGACCGGCGCCGCGTACACCGCGGTCCCGTCGAATGCCACTCCTCCTCCGGGAAACGAAACGTCCCCATCCTGCCCCGCGTGCGCCACTACAATAGCCACTAGCATTGCGGGAATCGTGAAACCCAGACGTTCAATCATCATCTGCCCCCCTGCTGCAATTCCGGCGGAATCCGGACCATCGGGCTCCGACGGACCTTAACTTTGCGCCAGTTCCTCGGTCAATTCCTCCCATTCCTGATACAGTGACGACAGATCGGCCTTCAATCCGTCGTATTCTTCTTTGAGTTGCCGTTGTCTGGCGTGGTCGGCGGGGTCCACGCGCGTGAATTGCATCTCGATGTCTTCGACGGTTTCCTCCATGGCCTCGATACGCGCTTCGAGGTCATCGAGGTCCTTTTTGCGGCGGCGCCGTTCGCGTTCCTCGGCCTTGTCGCGTTTCCGGCGCTCGACCCGGCGGATCTTGAGGGGGTCGTCGAGCCGTTCATCGACCGTGCCCGCCTGGCGCTCGCGCTGTTCGCGATAGTCGGTGTAATTGCCCAGATGCGTGACGACCCGGTCCGTTTCGAACACGACCAGGCGGTCGGCCATCTTGTCGATCAGCGTGCGGTCATGAGAGACCATGACCAGGGTGCCGGGATACTGCGCCAAGGCTTCCTCCAACGCCTCCCGGGACGCGATGTCGAGATGGTTCGTCGGTTCGTCGAGCAGCAGCACGTTGGGTTCGCGCGCGATGAGTTTCGCGATAGCCACCCGGCTCAACTCGCCCCCGCTCAGGGCCGAGACCGGTTTGAAGACGTCGTCGCCGATAAACAAAAACCGTCCCATATACGTGCGCACCTGCTCGGGCGTCCAGTCGGTGCGGGTATTGCGCATCTCCTGGAAGATGTCGAGTTCACGGCTCAGGTTGTCGTGATGCTGTTCATAGAAGCCCAATTGGACCTTGTGTCCCAGCCGCACCTCGCCCTCGCCGCCCGGGAGACGGCCGGCAAAATGCCGCAGCAACGTCGTCTTGCCGCAGCCGTTGGGTCCAATGATGCCGATGCGCTCCCCCCGCTTGATTTCCAGCGAAACTCCCTCGTACAGAACCAGCGGGCCGTACCGCATCGCAATGTCTTTGGTTTCGATGACCACCTCGCCCGTGCGCACCACGGCGCCGAACCGGAACCCCGCCGAGCGGCCCTCGGGGGGCGGGGCATCAATCCGCTCGATCTTCTCGAGGCGTTTCACGCGGCTCTGCACCTGGCTCGCCTTGGTGTTCTTGTAGCGGAACCGCTCGATCCAACGCTGTTCCTTTTCGATGAACTCCTGCTGCTTCTGGTAGGCCTTTTCGTGTTGTTCGCGCAGGAGGGTCTTCTGGCGGAGGTAATACGAATAGTCGCCCGTATAACTGCGGACCTGGCCCCGCTCGACCTCGTCAATGCGTTTGACCACGGCGTCCAGGGTGCGGCGGTCGTGGGAGATGATCACAAACGCCTTCGACGATTCCCGAAGGAACCCCTCCAGCCATTCGCGGGCGGCTATGTCGAGGTGGTTCTCCGGTTCGTCGAGCAGAATGAGGTCGGCGTCCTGCAGCAAAACGAGCGCGAGCATGAGGCGGGTGCGCTGCCCGCCGCTCAGGGCCGCCACCGGCAGATCAAACTCGTCTTCCTGGAACCCCAGCCCGAACAGCACGCTGCGGACTCGGGCGCGGAATTCATAGCCGCCGTGGAGCCGGAATGTGTCCTGAAGGCGGCTGTAGGCGTCCATGACCCCGTGGTCGCCGGAGGCAAGCCGGTGCTCCAGGTCGCTCAGGCGTTTTTCCTCTTCGATGAGGCCCTCGAAAGACCGCATTACAGCGTGATGAATGGTCTCACGGGGAGGCAGATCCGGCATCTGAGCGAGGCAGGCGATGCGCGCGCGGCGCATGCGCTCGATGGCCCCCGCCGTGGGCTCGAGTTGCCCGGTTATCAGGCGGAAAATGGTGGTCTTGCCCGTGCCGTTGCGGCCGATCAGGCCGATCTTTTCACCCTCTTCAACGCGGAAATCGACGTCTTCCAGCAGCGGAACGCCGTTGTACGATTTCGATACCTTTTCCAGACGCACCAGGCTCATCGGAGCACATTATCCTCGATACGTGCGGAACCTTCCGCGACACACAGCAAAACGTGATTATACCGGTTGGGCAGAGCCCCTATCCAGAACGCTTGCAGCACAGGCGCTCGCCTGCATCCGGATCTGAGCCTTACAATAAGAAATGCAAGCGAGACGCCTGCACTACAAGAGGGCGGAGGCCCGGGTCGCACGAGGCGCCCGGGGGGATGCTGCTACGATTTCCGCAGCAGTGTTTCGTAGAGGGCGATGTAGCTCTCGACCATGCGGTCCGCGGTGAGGTGTTCGTGGACATAGCCCATCGCGCGGTCGGCCAGTTCGGCGGCGAGGTCGGGGTCCTGGATGATGCGCAGCATGGCGGCTGCGAGGGCTGTGGGATTCTCTCTAGGCACCATGAGGGCGGTGATGCCGGGTTTGACGGTTTCGATCATGCCCCCGGCATCGGTGGACACCACGGGCACACCGGAAAACATGGCTTCGGCGCACACGCCGCCAAACCCTTCCTGTTTGCTCGACAACACAAACGCGTCAAATACAGGCAAGATGCGCGGCACGTCCTTCCGGTAGCCCAACAAGGTCACGCTATCGGCGATTCCCGCCGAGGCGAGCCGGGATTCAATGTCCTGGCGCAGTTCCCCGTCTCCCACGAGCACGAGATGCGCTTCCGGCAGACTCTCCTTCACTTTGCTGAACGCCCGGATGAGCGTCGCATGATCTTTGTGGGCGACAAAGGCGCCGACATTGCCGAAGAGCGGCGCGTCCTCCGGCAGATTCAGTTCGGCGCGGCTGCAGGGCGTGACATCGAACCGGGCGGGGTCCTGAGCGCTGTTGATGACGGACAGTTTTGTCTCGAGCACGCCGAATTCGCGCAGAATTTCGGCAATGCAGTGCGACACGCAGGCGATGCGATCAGGCAACGCGTATTTTTTCCGGTTAAAGAAACCGGGCCTGGGCACGAAATCCACGCGCCGGGTTACGACGACCCCGGCGCGTCCGGCCATCGCGCGCGCGAGGCATGCGAGGGTATGGGTATGGCTCGTGTGGGCGTGCAGGATATCGATGTTGAGGCGCTTGACCGCTTGCGCGAGACGCCAGACCGTGATCGGGTCAAGTTCCCCGCGAAACGGGCAGGCAACGCGCGTGAGGTTCTGGAGACCGTGATCTCTGCGCAGGAATTCGCTGTCCGCACGGCCCGCGACCGCGACGAAGTGCCCGCGCAGGGCCAGCCCGCGAATGAGATAACTGGCCTGTTGTTCTCCCCCGCGCCAGCCGTGTTGCTCGTCAAGATGCAGAATGCGCACCGTGAATCTCCAAAGCCCGGTAGTAGGCGTCGACAGTGCGCCGCGCAAATACCTGCAGGGTAAAATCGCGAAGCACCCGCCGGCGTCCCGCCGCCCCCATTGTACGGCGCAGGGCCTCGTTTTCCAGGAGTTCCTTCATGGCGTCAGCCAGAGGCTCCACGGTGCCCGTAGGCACAATGAACCCCTCGACGCCGTCGCTGAGGATCTCCGTCAGCCCGCCGTAGTCGGAACAGACCACGGGTTTCTCTTCGGCCATCTGTTCTTTGAGGCTGAAAGACGATGTGTCGCAGTCGATGGACGGCTGGACGCCAAGGTCGAAGGCCTGGGTGCACCGTGCCATATCGTCGCGAAACCCCGCGAACCGCACGATGTCGGCAATGCCCAGGTCGCGCGCGAGCCGGAGCAACTCCGGCTCGAGATCCCCCCGGCCCAGGATGAGAAGGCGGAGGGCCGGGAACGCGCGCGCAAGCAGGGCCGCCGCGCGAAACAGGTACTGGTGGCCTTTGGCGGGCACCAGCCGGGCGGCAATGCCGCAGACCAGGTCGCTGTCGCGGTAGCCGAATTCGGCGCGCGCCTCCGCCCGCTGCCGTTCGTCGGGGCGGAACTCTTGCGCGTCAACGCCGTTGTGCACCGAGCACATCCGCGCGGGCTCGAATGCCCGTTGCTTTCCCAGGGAGTGGCGCACCATCTCGCACACCACGATCTGAAAGTCGGTCCATTGCCGGTTCAGCACACGGTTGGGATAGAGGTCGTGGACCGGATAGGTGTTGTGACGGGTCCGCACAACGCACACCGGGCGTCCCATCAGGCGGTTTGTTCCGGCAATGACCCAATGGTCCTGAGAGCCGTTGACGTGCAGAATGTCCGGCGCTTCCTCGAGGATAACGCGCCGGGTTTCCCGGAAGTCGGCCAGCCAGCAGGCCGGGCGGAGCCCCCCGCGAAACGTAAATCCGTTGTTGACGGCACAGGCCGCCGCATTCGCGTGCTCAACCAGCACGGAGTCGCGTTTGCACCCGATGGTGACGCGATGTCCAAGGCGGGTGAGCTCCGCCGCCAGGTTGGCGACATAGCGGACCTGTCCTCCCCCGTGCAGGTGCGGGTCGCTTATCAGGATATGCAGAGGGCGGTGTGTCACGTCGCGGAAACCGCCTCTTCCTGGTACAGGTCCGGCAAATGCTCGATGGTGATGCCTTTGAATGCGGCCGGATCAAAATGCGTGGCGAACAGGACCACCTGATTGGCCGTGCCAAACCGGAGTTTGCTTCCCGCCTCGAAGAAGTAGGCCACCACGGGGTTGGGATTCGGGGTGTATCCCCGCCAGGACGCCAGGGCGGGATACACGTCGCGCTGCTCGCCGTTGAGCCAGGCGCGTAACCCGAAATTCCTTCCGGCGAGGTCGAGCCCGCATTTGCGTGGAAGGCGCGCCGCATAGCCTTCGGGTATCCCCGGCACGCCGGAACCGGTGCGAATGGGATCGAAGTCCTCGTCCGTTTCGAATCGGATCACAAAAAACAGGCGTTTCGGGCAGGCCCAGCAGGGGCGATCCAAGTGGAACGGCTGCGTGTCGATGTGTTCCATGAGCGTCTCGGGCAGGCAGACCGTGGCGCAGAGCCAGGCGTCGCGGCGGATGTCCGCACCGGGCCCGCAGGGAATCCCCTGAAACCCGCCCGGCGGCAGCGTGTCTTTGCCCTCTTCGAACAGGCGGCGGGCGATCGTCCATTCGTCGATGCGGGACCGGACGGGCGCCCCTGCGAACGCGACGGTCTTGTGCTCGAACTGCTCTTCGCGCCGAACCACGATGTCGGCCGACGTGCCCGGACGGCCCTGAACGGAGACCAGGCCATTGTCCACCCTGGCGGGAGCGCCAAACACTTCGGGCCGTTTCCGGCGCGCGGCCGCCGGAGAACGGCGCACCACCTCGATGATCCGCGCCTCCTTCGGGTCCAGCACGCAGGTGAATTCACTGTCGCGCGCGAATAGGCCGTCATTGGGCCCGAGGTAATTGTATTCGCGCGGATATAACTCCCGCACGATGTACTCGAGGTCATGCTTGAGGTGAAGGCGCAACCGCACTTCCCGCGGGTCATAGCAGGTGTTGAAGAGGAAGAGCACCGCCCCCTGGGCGGTGGCGTAGCTGTAGCCGTCGACCGGGCCCAGCCCGGGCTCACCGAGGATTTCCTCAACGAACAGGCGGTCCGCCAGATTCTTGCTCTCCCAGGTCAGCCACTTGAGCGCGAACGCCTTGTCCTCCTCGGGAAGGTCCTGGGGCAGGGCGTGCACGCGGTGGCGGGGCGCGGTGGCAATCGCGGACACAAGGGCATACCGCCACCCCGCGCTGTCGTGGTACAGATACCAGGGATAATGCTCCGCGCCCGGGTACGGGGCGTCCGGCGCCGCTTCCGGCGCAATCCCGACCGAGTTGGAGAGCTTGCTGCGCGGAATGAGAAAGCTGTGGGCGCGCCGAAAATACAGGCGCTGCATGTCGGCGAACAGGCGGCCCACATGCAGGTCGGGCAGCGGCAGGGGATGTTCCTCGGCCATGACGGTCAGCCCGTCGCAGAGCCGGGCGAGTCCGGCCCCGTAACTGACATAGGGGCGCATGCAGGTGACATGCGCGTACCCTTCCTTGAGCGAGGCGACGACCTCGACCAGCCCCTGAAACGCGTTCATGAGCGACAGCACGCCCGGGGCGTGCCCGTGGCCGGCGGCGTGGCATTCCACAATCGGACTGCCACTGACCTCGATATTCCGGAAACGGAACCGGTCCATCTCCTGGAGATGGCGTTCGAGGAGGGAATTGCAGAACGATTCCGAGGCGAAACAGGGCGCAAAATCCGGCGTGGCGGGCGCGCCGGACGGGTCCAGGGCCACCCATCCCAGGTTTTCGGCGCGGTTGCGGCGGATGCGCAGGGTATGGTCGAGGCCCTCGAGCCGGAGGCGCTGTTCGACGGCTTCGCGCATGGGATAGGACTCGAGCGATTCCAGCATCCGCGGCAGAAAGACGTGCGTCGCGTTGAACCAGTGACACTGTTCGAGCACTTCGAGGTCGCTGGGACCCGCGCAGCCCTGTTCCGGGCCCTTCAATTCCACATAGGGCAACTGCGGCAGGGAGGCTCCGGTGAGGAGGTACTCCCGGAACCACTGCTGCTCGCCAAGGTCCAGTTCCGCCGCGGTATCGTGAAACGGGTTTTTGCGCGTGCGGCCCTCGAGCACACACACGCCGATGTGGACGGCAAGCATGGGATGGCTGCGGCCCGGCGTGAGCCGCGTTCCTGGATAATACTCAAACGAGAAGTCGCGCCCGTCGCGCACGACGAAATAGCCGGGGAAGTCCACGCAGAAAAACACGCTGCTGGTCTCCGACCGCAGAAACATCACCGGGTAATACATGCCGCCGTCGTGGACATGGGGCGTGTATTTCGGGTCGACCGTGTGTTTCACCACCGTGACCTTCCGCAGGAACGCCTCCTGGGTGAGTCCGTGAAACACCACGTTCTTGCGCATGAAATGCTCGCCCCGGAACAGCACGTACGAAATCTGGGCTTGCAGCCATCCGCAATCGAGTTTCGTCACCAGCGTGGACACGTCGCCGGATCCCTGGGCCTCCATGCCGCTCACCCGGCCTTCGAGGGCCGATAAGGGACCCGACTCGAACCACGCCTCGAACGGACTGAAACTCAGGTGGTGCTCTTCGCCGGTGAGTTTGTTGACGAGAGCGGCATGACCCGGCTCGCGCGGATCCAGCTTGATGCGGACCTCGAGCACGCCGTTGCCGAGCGTTCCCTCGCCGGCCAGCACGCGCGCGTAGGCCGGTTCCCTGCGTGCCGGGGTGTCACGAAGATCCGGAAGAGGATGGATATCAGCGATGCACATGTCCGCAGCCTTCCTCTCTCCCCCGTCCCAAATCACCATTTTAGCAAATACATTGAGGTTTGAGGAATGCCAATCTGCAACATATTGGTTAAAAATGACTTACTTACTGAGCACGGAACGCGGTTCGGAAATCTCGCGACCATCACGAAATAGTGGATTCTTCGTTTTTCGCATCCTTTTCCGGTTCCTCCTCGAGGGAACCGGGCTCGCTGGTGCCGGCATACTGTTTGTTGGCGGCTTCCATTTCCTCCAGCAGGCCGCCCACGGTGACGTTGGCCGAGTCAAGTTGTTCCAGTGCGAGATCCAGTTCTTCGTCGATCTGCGCCAGTTCATCATCCTGGTGAATCTCAAACTTCCGCTTCTTACTCATTGTCGTTCCGTTTATGCAATTCGGGTTGCGTTCAGGCCCAAAAACGATGTGTTGGACATTATAGGCGAGGCACGGGCACAGATGCTATGGCATCGGCGAATTTTGCGAGGAGCCCGGCCCGCGCGGGCTCGTCGAGCTCTGGAATCCGTCCGGAGATGATGTCCCACGCTTCGGGATCGCCGGCCGGCGCCGGGTCCCCGGAGCCGCCCCCGCGGTTTCCTTCCCGCGCGGCCCGGTTGGACAGGCGGACGACCGCGGCAAGCACCGGGTCGATGGCGTCGCGCAGCGGCACCGCGGTATTGGGATGGTGGAGCAGCAAGCCGTCCACCAGGGTTCGGGGAAAGTTCCAGTAGGTGGCGAGCGCGGCCGCCGCGTCGGCGTGGGTGAAGCCGAATGCCGCGTCTTCCGCGGCACAGAGCGTCTCGCCCCAACCACCCGCCTCCGCGTATATCGTCGAGTACTCCGTCTCGAACTGCCGCATCAAGACCAGTTTGCCGATGTCGTGCAGGAGGCCGGTCACAAAATCCTCGCCATGCACCGTCAGTTTCAGATGTTCGCCGAACTTTTTCGAGAAGGCCGCGACTTCGAACGAGTGTTTCCAGAAATCCCCGGCCAGCATGGATTCGGTTTTCCGGGTATGCAGGGCGTCAAACACCGCGACCCCCAGCACGATATTGCGAATCTCGCGCACCCCCAGGACAACCAGCGCGAGTTTCAGGGTCCCCACGTATTGGCGCATGCCGTAATAGGGGGAATTGCTGATGCGCAGAATCTTGGCGCTCAGGGCGGGGTCCGTCTGAATCGCGTCCGCCACCTCTGACAGGTCCACATCGGGATCGTCTGTAAGGGCCAGGGCGCGTGAAACGGCTTTGGGCATGGCCGGCAGATCCCCGACCCGCTCGATGATTTGCTCGAGTTTGGCGGACGTAGACATAGCTCCCCCGAAGGTTACCGGGTTAACAACAAGGGACAGGGGCTGTTATTCATGGCATAGGCCGTGGTGCTGCCGACGACCAGGCGGCGGACTTTCGTGTGGCCATAGGCGCCCATGATGAGCATATCGGCCCGGCTCTCCTCGGCGAAGGCCACAATGGTCTCGCTCGGGTCGCCCTTCCGGACCTCGGAGTGCAGGGAGAGCTGGTAGGGTTCGAGGTACGTCACGGCCTCCTGCGCCCAGCCCTCCGCGCGTTCTCCCTCCCCTACCACAAGCACCGTCAGCGCCGCGCCCCAGTCCCGGGTTACTTCCGCGGCGACACGCAGTGCGGCCCGCGAATAGCCGGAACCGTCATAGGCGGCCACAAACAGGTCGTGGCCGGGCGTCTCGCGTCCCGTCACGAGGACGGGCCGCGTGGCCCGGCGCACGACGCCTCCCGTGGTGGAGCCCACGAGACCGTCCAGCCATTCGCTGTGTTCTCCGCTTCTCCCGAGGATGATGAGGTCGGCGAGCTCGCCCTGCTCGACGATCGAGCCCACCACCAGGCCGGTAACGAGCTCCGTGCGGCATTCGACGCCGTGATTGGCGCAGATTCGGCTGACGGATTCGAGCGCGGCCTTCCCCCGTTCTTCCAGGATCATGGCGATGTTGCCCTGGTAATTGACGTAGGGCGCCGTTCCCAGGGAAGCCGAGATATCGCGCAGGAAGGGTCCTTCGAGCAGTTTGACGTCCACCACATGAAGTCCCCGGACCGTGGCCGCGTATCGGGTCGCCACCGCCGCCGCGAACCGGACGCCCACCTCGGCGGCGGGGCTTCCGTCCGTTGGCACCAGGATGTGTTTGATCACGTCTCCAGCATCCCTTTCGTTGAAGGCACGCCCTCGACACGCGGATCCGTCTGGACCGCCTCGTCCAGGGCTCGCGCAAAGGCCTTAAACAAACCTTCAATACAATGATGCAAATTGGCGCCGGCGCGCAACACGAGATGCAGGGTGGAGCGGCTGTTGACCGCGAACGCGCGGAAAAACTCCTCCGCGAGTTCCGAATCAAAGTCGCCCGCCTTGCCGCGGGGAAGCGCCCCTTCAAAGCGGAGGAAGGGGCGGCCGCTGAAATCGATCGCCGCCTCGGCGAGGGTCTCGTCCATGGGGAGGACGGCATGCCCGAAGCGGCGGATCCCCTTGAGATCGCCCAGGGCTTGCAGGAAGGCCTTGCCCAGGCAGATGCCAACGTCTTCCACGGTGTGGTGCGCGTCGATTTCGAGATCCCCCGATGCCGTAAGCGCGAGATCGAACAGGCCATGGCGGGCAATGTGCGTCAGCATGTGGTCGAAGAAGCCCACCCCCGTCGTGACATCGGCCCGGCCGGTTCCATCCAGCCGGAGCGTCAGTGTGATGCGGGTTTCCTTCGTTTCACGCGTTACCGTCGCCTCTCGCATGATGCACGCTTCCTTGCTCGTGTATTACCGTCCAAATTCCAGTCGATGCGCCAGATAATCCGGCAATCCGGCGCGTTTGATGCGATCCATGGCCGATTGCACGTCATAGCGGACGCGCACGAGCCAGAATTCCCGCGAAACCGTGTCGTACACGCCGAACGAGGCCCGGGGGTCGCCGTCGCGGGGCTGGCCGACCGACCCCGGATTGATGAAGGTGACCCCGCCATTCTTGAGGGCGAACTTCGTGCCGTTGACCGGGGTCCATCCGCCATCCGCCTCAAAGATACCCGGGACATGCGTATGCCCGAAAAAGCAGGCGTTCCGCCCCTTGACGTTGGAATCGCCGAAATGAGGGCTGACGTCATCCCAGGTGAACATGTAGGTATCGCGATCGCCGGGGGCGCCGTGCACGCCGATCAGGCCGTTCGGCTGGACCGCGTCAGGGAGCGCTCCCAGCCAGTTGATGTTCTCCCGCGTGAGGTGGTCGCGAGTCCACATCGCGGCTTCCAGGGCGACGACGTTGAATCCCCACGGCTCTTCCCGCCCGCATGCCACGGCGTCGTGGTTGCCGCACACCGTGGGAAGATCCCGCTGACGCACCAGGTCCGCGCACTCGTTGGGACTGGCATTGTAGCCGACGACATCGCCCAGGCACAGAATCTGGTCGATGTCGAGGTCTTCTATCTTCTCCAACACCGCTTCCATCGCTTCAACATTGGCGTGGATGTCGGAGAGAATTCCGTATCGCAACTCCGGATCTCCTGAACCACCCGGTAGCCTGCGCTCGCGCGCGGCCGGGAACCTCGAACGCTGGCATGCCCCCCGTTCCGTACTGCCGCGAACTCCGCCCGCCCGACGACGTTCCCCACCCGTGGCGGCGTTCCCGATACAATAGCCCAAGTGGCCGTCCGCAAACAACAACCACACAGATTGTGTCACATGCCGGTGTCCGACGCAATACCGGGGGGCGGAAAGGCACGGCGCTAAACCAGGGGGGAATTTGTGGCGTAGGCGCCTCGCCGGTATTCATCATCCTCGTGTGGGACCGGCGCTGCCGACTTTCGCGTGCGGATTGCGGGCGAGCGCCCTGCCGAGGGGGCGGATCAGCCGCGAAGCTTGTGCATTCGAGCGCGTGATGATTACTATGTAAGCGTCAGGCTCGAGGGAAACAACGCAGGGAGACACCGTTCATGCGCTTTATCCAATGGCTGTGGGACCTTGCGGGCTGGCCCCTGGAATACGCCGGAGAGCTTGCGGGGAAAGAGTTTGCGCCAGTCTGGCAACTGGTCGCGAAGTTATTTGTCATTCTGCTTGCCCTGTACATCCTGGTGGATCTCTGCTCCCGGGTGTACAAGATTGTCCGGCGCGGGCGCCGCGAGCGGTGGGTCGACGCCGCGGACATCGACGCGCTGGCCTCGACAAAGAACGTCGACGTGGTGGAACATGTGCGCTCCCGCCAGCGCCTGAAAGAGCAGGTCCGGCAACTCAAGAAGGCCCGGGAGTACGGAAAACTGGCCAACCTGTATTCCGAGGCCGGCCATCCGCGGGAAGCCGCGAAGTGGTACCGGAAAATCGGCAACCACCATAAGGCCGCCATGGAGACCGCCAAAGCCGGCGATACCCTCAAGGCCGCCCGGCTATTTCTAAGAGAAGGCGATTTCGCGTCCGCGGCGCAGTACTTCATGGAAAACGCGCGATACGAAGAGGCCGCGTCGGCCTATGACAAGGCCGGAAAACCCGTGTTTGCCGCGTCGGCCTACAGCAGAGCCGGGAATACGGTCCAGGCGCTCCAGATGTTCGCCAACTACTTCAAGACGACCGGCGACGCCATGGAGATACAGATTCAGGCGGCCAACGAGTGCTACAACGCGCTCCAGAATCCGCAGATCAGCGCCACCATCACGGAGGCCCAGCGGCACGAACTCTTCCCCCTGCTCGCGGAGCGTTTCGAGCGCGCGAACCACCACGAGCTGGCCGCTCAGCTCTTCCGCGGCGGCGGCGATCTGGTCCGTGCCGGCGAGACCTTCATCATCGCGGGAAAACTCGAAGACGCCGCGGCCTGCATGAACCAGGCGGGGAAAAAACAGGAGGCGTCGCGCATTGTCGGCCGCTTCCATGAGACCAAGGGCAACTGGCGCGAGGCGGGCACGGCCTATGCCGCGGCGGGGGACTTCCAGCGGGCCGCGGAAGCCTTTTCGAAGGCCAAAGACGCCGGACGCGCCGCCGATTGTTTCACGCGGGCCGGCGATTTCTACCGCGCCGGGCTGGCGTTCGCCCACGCCGGGCGGTTTGCCGACGCCATCAAAGTGCTGCAGCGCGTGAAGGAGGACCATCCCTCCTTCGAAATCTCGCGGGGATTGCTGGGCCGCTGTTTCTACGAGATGCACGACTACGCCCACTGTGTCGCGGCCCTTGAAAACCACCTTACGGGGAAACGGGTCGACAGCGCCCTGCTCGAGTATTTCTACATGCTCGCGCTGGCCTATGAACAGACAGGGCGGCTGGACGATTCGCTTCAAATCCTGCGCAAAATCCACACCGTGGACGTCGATTTTCGCGACGTCACCAACCGGATCTCGAGCATCTCCACGCGGATCTCGATGAAGGTCGGTCCAAATACCGTGTTGCAGGGCGGCGCCCAGGGCGCGGCCAGCGGCCAGATGATGAAGTCGGTCGAGAACGCCCTCGAAGGGCGCTACGACCTGCAAAAAGAGCTGGGCCGCGGCGGCATGGGAGTCGTCTACCTGGCCAGAGACAAGCAACTCGACCGGCCGGTCGCCCTGAAGTTTCTGGGCTCGCTGGTCGACGATTCCGAAGAGTTTCGCGAACGCTTTGTTCGGGAAGCCCGGACCGCGGCGAAGATCTCACACCCGAACATCGTGAGCATCTACGACATCAGCGCCAGCGAAGGACGGGCCTACATCGCGATGGAGTATGTCGAGGGCGTCAGCCTGTACCGGTATCTGGCGAAGAAGGGCGCGCTTCCCCCGCGCGAAGCGGTGAATTTCATGGTGCAGGCCTGTTCGGCTCTTGCGGCCATCCATGAGGGGGGAATCACCCACCGCGACATCAAACCGGACAATGTTCTGATCGCGAAGGGGGGGCTGGTCAAGATCATGGATTTCGGGCTGGCAAAGTCCGAAGACAACCGGCTCACACGGGCCGGGGTGGTCATGGGTACGCCCAGTTACATGTCGCCGGAGCAGGCCCGGGGAAAGGAAGCGGACGCGCGAAGCGACATCTATTCCATCGGGATGGTGCTGCACGAGTGTCTTACGGGCCAGATCGTGTTTGCGAGCGGGAACGTTGTGATGCGGCAAGTGCAGGAAATGCCGCCGCCGCCCAGCGCTTCAAAGGACGACATCCCGAACGAACTCGACGCCATCGTGATGAAGTGCATCCAGAAAAAGCCCGAGGACCGGTACCAGAGCATGCACGAGCTGGTGGCCGACCTGCGCGCGCTGAACCTGGGCGCCTGACCCGCCCGGCAACGCGGGGCTCAGTCTCCGGCGGCGCGTTTCAGGCGCTCTTGCCAGCCTTCGCCAAGCAGGCGGCGGTTATGAAACGTCAGGCGGCGCAGATCGCGGCCCGCGAGTTCGAGGTAGATGTCGAGCCGGACATCCGGCAGGAGGGTCTCCGCACGTTCCGCCCATTCCACGACACAGACATCCTCGGAATCAAACAGCTCCGCGTACCCGAGGTCGGCCACTTCATCGGGCCCGCCCAGCCGGTACAGGTCGACATGCAGCAGGGCCGGATCTTGTCCGTATTGGTTCACCAGGGTGAACGTCGGGCTGTGCACATAGTCGGCCTCCGCGAAATGGCCGGCCATGCCCGAGACCAGGCAGGTCTTGCCGGTGGCGAGTTCGCCCCGGAGTGCGACCACGGCGCCTCGCGGGAGCATCGCCGCCAGGGCGGCTCCCAGCCGGCGCGTCGCTTCCGGCGACGCGGTCTCGATGATGCAGTCTCCTGTGGTCATGGTTTCGCCAGGGCCTCGCGATAGAGCCGCTCGTATTCGCGCGAGGAGCGTTCCCACGAGAAATCCTCCGCCATGCCGGCCTTCCGGAGCCGGCGGCGCCTCTCGGGATCCTGGTAAATCTCGAGGGCGCGCCGGACCGCATGCACGAAGTCTTCCACGGCAGGCTCGCGGAAAACGACTCCCGTCGCCTTGCCGTCGGTAAGGTTCCGGGCCGTGGCGTCCCGGACCGAATTGGCCAGGCCGCCGGTGTACCGGACGACCGGAATGGCGCCATAGGCCAGGCTGTACATCTGAGACAGGCCGCACGGTTCCGAGCGCGAGGGCATCAGGAAGAAGTCGCACCCCGCGTAAAACTGATGGGCCAGCGCTTCGTCGTAACGCAAGATGACCTTGAGGAGTTCCGGGCGCCGTTGCGAGGCCTCCGCCAGGCGGCGTTCCAGCTCGGAGTCCCCCGTGCCCAGCACGGCGAGCTGGAGCTCTTCCCGGAAAAGCGTCTCCAGCGAATCGATCAGGAGGTCGATGCCCTTTTCGTAGACCAGGCGCGATACGCAGCCGAACAACGGGACATTTTTGTCCGGCAGCCCCAGGTCGGTCTGGAGCGCGGATTTGCAGCGGCTCTTTCCCCTCAGGTTCTTGCGGGAGAAATGCGCCGGGATGAGCGGGTCCTCCGCGGGGTTCCACTCCGCGTAATCGATGCCGTTCAGGATGCCGCTGATATCCGCGGAGCGCGTACGCAGATAGCCGTCGAGCCCCCATCCGCCTTCCGGGGTCTGGATTTCTTCCGCGTACTGCGGGCTCACCGTGCTGATTCTGTTGGCGAAGGCGATGCCCGCTTTCATTACGTTCACGTCGCCATAGTATTCGAGGTAATCCGGCGTAAAGAGACGTTCCGGCAGCCCCGTCTGATAAAACTGAGCGCCGGGAAACCGGCCCTGGTAAATCAGGTTGTGGATCGTGAACACGGTCGGGATGCCGCGACAGGCCGGATTGACCCGCTGCGACACCTTCAGGAAGGCCGGCGCGAGCGCCGTGTGCCAATCGTTGCAGTGAATCACGTCGGGAAGCCAGCCGGTCTGGGCGACGCCTTCCAGGGCGCTCAGGGAGAAGAAGGCAAACCGCTCGAGGTTGTCCGAGTAGGGTCTGCCTCCTGCCTGGTACAACCCGCTTCGCGCAAAATACAGGCCTTGCTCGATGAGGTAGACCGGCACACGGGACCCCGGCAGTGTCGACAGGCGCACGGCGCCCGAGAGGTGGTTTCCCCCAAGGTACACCATGAACGTGCCCAGCCGTTTCCCGAGCAGGTTCTTCGGGATACTCGCGTAGCACGGCATGACCAGCCGGACATCGTGTCCCAGCGCCGTGAGGGCCTTGGGAAGAGAATTGGCGACATCGGCCAGGCCGCCCGTCTTCGCGAAGGGGGCGATTTCCGACGCCAGAAACAGGATCTTCAGCGGGTCCGCATGCCGTTGCGCGCTCATTTCGTACGCACCTCGAACAGCGGGGGCTCGAGATACTCATACACCCGCACGCCCGTGGCTCGTGTCCGGAGGTGTTGGGCGAGCATGGGAATGACCGGCCGCTCCGTGGCCTCGTGGCCCGCGTCAATGACCGCGAGCCCGCGATGCTGCGCCTCGAGCCCCTCGTGGTATTTCACGTCGCCGGTGACGACCGCTTCCACATCCGGAGGCACACGGTGGAGTTCCCCTCCCCCGCTGCCCCCGATGACCGCCACCTGTTTGACCTTGCGCTTCGCATCGCCGATCACCCGCGCGTGGCCGCAATCCAGCCGCGCCACCACGTGCGAGGCAAATTCTCCCAGGGGCAGGCCGGACGGGAGAGTCCCGCGCATTCCGAGTCCAATCCCGGGGATGCCGTTTTCGAGCGGCACGATGTCGCAAGCCGGTTCTTCGTACGGATGGACTCTGAACAGGGCTTCCAGCACGTGCGGGAGACGCCAGGCGGGAACCACGGTCTCGAAACGCAACTCGGGTTCTTCGTTAAGCCTTCCCTTTCGGCCGCTGAAGGGACGGGATGCCTCACTCGGCCGGAATGTGCCTATGCCGGACGTGGAGAACGTGCAGTGGGTGTAACCGCCGATTGTCCCCGCCCCGGCTTCGCACACCGCCGCGCGCAGCGCATCAACATGCTGTGGCGGCACAAACGTCACCAGCTTCACTTGCGAGGCCTGCTCGACGCGCAACAGAGGCCGCATTTCCTGCAGTCCAAGCGTTTCCCCAAGACAGTGGCTCACGCCGCCGGGCGCCACGTCGAGGTTGGTGTGCGCCGAATAACAGGCGATATCCGCTTCGGCCAGCGCCAGGCACAGCGCGGCATGGGGGGCGTCCCGCCGCAACGAGACCAGTGGATCCCAGATCAGCGGATGATGGGCCACAATCATCTGCGCTTTGCGCCGCTTCGCCGCCGCCACCGTTTCCGGCGCCACGGTCAGTGCGACGAGCACGCGCGTGACGTCGGCGTCCGGGTCGCCGGTATGCAACCCGGCCTTGTCCCACGGATACGCGAGCGCGGGCGGGGCCAGCTCGTCAATAATTAAACAAAGGTCGCGGACTTTCATGCTCGGTTCCCATCATCGCGGACAGCGGGGCCGTTCCGTTCCGGGAATGAGCATACCCGCAGCAGTGCGCCCATGTCCAGACGTGCGGGATGCACAGCGGTTTCGCGGGCATTCCGGAACGTTTTCGCGGGACGAGGACGGCGGATTCAGGACGGAATCCATAGACGGCGCCTTCTGCCCCACTTCGGTATAATGATCACTATATGTTGTATGAAGCAGAAACAGAGGCTTGAAAACCACAATACTTTGTGTTATGAATACCCCTGTACTCGGGATGTTGGGGAGACAACATTCCGGCATACCGCTAGCGTTCTTGTTGAGAGGACACACCCACTTCGAACGTGTTTCCGGGGGAAGTAACACGTCCGGCATACCCAATTAGGCGAAGTTTTTCCGGTGCTGCGTTTTGTCGCTATGGAGGCCAGCGTGTTTCGAATCCCGTGCGTTGCGGTCAAGTGTTTTCTTTTCGTTTTTGGTGTTTTCGCACTTTGCGGGTGTCCGCAGGAGGGCACTGCCCGCCGCATCTGGGTGCTGAACGGAGGAGACCGGCCCGTCACCGGCGTCTACACGTGCATGGACCCCCGCGGGGAGAACTGGGGAGAGAACCTGATCCCGGCGCTGGTTCCGCCGGATGGGTTTAAGGTGGTGGAGGCCGCCATTCCGCCGGGCGAGACCTGCTGGGTATGGCCCCACCTCGACGGGCACGGCCTGATGGCCGTGTGCGTGCTGCCCGGAGACGCGGACATCTACCTGGTCGTCAGACGCACCGGCGATGGCGATTATTGCACGCAGGCGCTCGGCAGCACGCTCTCCCCCGCCTGTGCCCGGTATTTGCTGGAATAGGCGGCTACACCGTTTCCATCGAGATGGCGGCGTAACCCACCACGCGGGTGCAGTCGCCGGAAGCGTTCGCGCTGGTGCGGTAATCGAGCAGTTGCCAGAAGCTCGCGCCGGCGGCCGTCGCAAACGCCATGGCGCAGATGACCGCCGTGGACCCGCACATCGAATACCGGCTCTCGTCAATGCCCCTGCCGAACGCATCGGTATCTTTGCTCAGCACGGCCTCGATGGTTCGCGCATCGATCTCCGCGGCCCGCTGCTGCGACAGGTAGTGCGAAAGATCGGTCGATGCCAGTACGAGGTCGCCCGGGTCGAGCAGGGCGGCCAGTTTCTTGCCCAGGTCGGCATGCCAGGGCGAATGCGAGCCGAACAGGACGGGCACCAGCGGTACCGGTCCTCCGCACGCGGCATGCAGGAACGGCAACTGGACTTCCAGCGCGTGTTCGGGGAGATGAGGTTCGATGGACCGGCTGCCGGTCACCTCCGCAAGGTCATGCGCGAAATCGCGATCGACGGGAAAGTCCCCCAGCGGAGATTCGAAACGGCTCCCGGTATAGACAGAGGCGCGGAAGATCGGGTAGCGGTGCGAACACCCAAGCAGCACGGCGCGCGACGGGCGTTTCCCCTCGATACGGCGGAAGGCGAACCCGGCCGTCTGGCCCGAATACACATAACCTGCGTGGGGTACGACCAGGGCCCGGACCCGTTCGGGCGCGGGCTCGACCGTGGCGGTGTCCATAAAGGTGCGCACGGCCTGAGCCAAAGTGCGTGGGGACGCTGGATAGAACTGTCCCGCAACCATCGTCGGGCGCGGCATGGTGTCGGTCATGGCGAGGGCCTCCCCGGTGCTTGTGCCCCGGTCTCCCGGCGGCGGTCAGAGCTCCAGTGTCGGGAACCGGTGAAAATGACCGTTGCCCTGGATGCGGCGCTTGGTTTCACCCACCGCTTCGAGCTTCGGGATGACGTCGTCCATGTGCTGTACGATGAGCGCTTCGCGCTCAGATTCACGTTCCAGGGAAAGCAGCTTCACTTTCTGATACAGGGTCAGCCCCACTTCCTGCCCCAGCTGAAACGAGAGGTTCGGGCCGGCAAAATCGTCCCGTACATAGCCCGTATCGAGAAGCTCATGGAGCCGGCGAAACCGCTGCGACAGCGCGTCCTTCGGGGTGGGGCTGTGGATCTCCATGTTTTCCAGGAAGGTGACCTCGCCCGCGGAATACAGCTTTCCCGGAACGTCGCGAACAAAGCGTTCGAGATGAAAGGCTCTCCGGCCCTTGGTGAGGATGTCCATCTCCCCGTTCTCGTAGGTCACGCTGATTTCTTCGAGGCTCATTTCGGTGCCGTATTCGGCCACGCCCCCGTTGATGTACGCGGGGATGCCGAAAGCGCTCTTCTGGTCGCGGCATTCGGTGATCAACTGCTTATAGCGGGGTTCAAAGACATGCAGACGGAGATGCTCTCCGGGAAAGACGACCAGTTCCAGGGGAAACAGTGGCAAGAGGGTTTTCATAATTGCATCCGGTCTCGCGCTGGGCGAAGCTCTCGTCTCCCGTGCTTTGGGATCCGGCGACACGATCCTCATCACAGTATAACAAACGGGGAAACAGGCGCCCATCCCGCACGGCCCGGTTTGTTTCAACTCCTTGAAAACGCTATTCTTGGCGTGATCAAGGGCATTGGGAGCAATCGGAGGCGGCATGCAACTCTATTCGTGGAACGTCAACGGGGTGCGGGCGGTGGAAAAGAAGGGGTTTGTGCCGTGGCTGCTGGAGACCGGGGCCGACATCCTCTGTCTGCAGGAGACCAAGGCCCAGGAGATCGACCTGCCGGAATCGGTGCGTTCCCCGGACGGATACCGCAGCGTGTGGCACAGTGCGAAACGCCGCGGCTACAGCGGGGTGGCGACGTATGTTCGCAACGGCCTGGAACCGCTCCGGGTCGAGGGGCTTGGCGTCCGCAAATTCGACGATGAGGGGCGCTGCCAGGTGCTCGAATTCGATTCCTTCGCGCTGGTCAATGCGTATTTCCCGAACAGCCAGCCGCTGCGGGCGCGTCTGTCCTACAAACTCGAGTTCTGCCGGGCGATGATCAAGCTGGGCAGGCAACTGCGGGAAGCCGGGAAACCCATGGTGTTATGCGGCGATTTCAATATTGCCCACCGGGAAATTGACCTGGCGCGCCCGAAAGACAACGAAGACAACCCGGGGTTCTATCCGGAAGAGCGGCGCGCGATGGAGCGGTTGCTCCGATGGGGTTTCGTGGACACGTTTCGGCATTTTACGCCGGACCCCGGGCATTACACGTGGTGGTCGTACCGGACCAACGCCCGCGCCCGCAACATCGGCTGGCGGCTCGACTACCATGTGGTCGATGAGGCCTTGTTGCCCCGGCTTGGGGAGGCGCGGATCCATCCCGAGGTGCAGGGTTCAGACCATTGTCCGGTTTCCATCACCCTGGACTGAGGGTAACGTGATGCGCTCGAAAGTGACGACAAAACGGGGCGATCAGGGCGAAACGACCGCGCTGAACGGGGAAACGTACGCGAAATGCCATCCCCTCATCCGTTGCGTGGGCGCCTTGGATGAGGCGCGTGCGCAAACGGCGCTTCTGCGGCAGGTCCTGGTTTCGCACCACGACGAGGCGCTCGGCGAGGTCATTGAGTTCCTGTACTGGGTGCTGCACACGTTCTTTATCATCGGTACCGAGTGCAGCGATCCCGGGAAGAAACACCCCGAATACCGGAAGGGAACGATCGGCGAAAAGGCGTTGCGAACGCTGGAAGACGCGCAACTGCGGCTCGAGGCGGAGCTGACCCTGCCCAATGCGTTCATCGTCGGCGCATCTACGGTTCCGGCCGCCCACGCGGACGTGGCGTGTACCGCGGTTCGCCGGCTTGAGCGGGCGTTCGCGGAACTCCGGGAGGCCGTGCCCGGCTTTGATGCGGGGATCATCCCCGCGTTTCTGAACCGGCTGAACGACTACCTGTTCATCCTGGCCCGCTGGCTCGAACGCGGGGAGCATGTCCCGGTCGATTACGGTATCCTGGACGATTCGGAGTCTTAAGGCCTTCCGGTCAGCCCCCGGCCCCCAGATCCGTGGGCGCAAAATCGTCCGTCAGGATCATGCCCCGGCCCGGGCCGCCCACGGCGGGGGAAATCTGGCGAATGCGGTCCTGGAGCCGCGGAAGCGGGAGCCGCCCCGCGTCCGCCAGCCGTCGGGTGAGCTCGGTGAGCTGCTCGACGCTCAGAGGATGATGGACGACGGGGCCGCGGGGCCATTGCTCGTAGTTGCCTTCCGGGGCGCCCTCGGCGGTCAACGGGATCTTGATGCCCACCAGCACGGTGTTCATGCTGCTTCGGGCTTTAAAGGCATACGTGAACTCAAAGACCTGGGCCATCGTGGTGAGCAGGTCTTGCACGCGGTCACGCCGGGTGCGGCGGTCCGTCTCCACGGTGTTATAGACCAGACACCCCCCGTCTTTGATGCGGTCGCGCGCAATCCGGAAGAACTCCACCGTGGTCAGGTGGTACGGGAGATTGAGGCCGTAGGGACTGGTCCCGTAGGCGTCCATCATGATCGCGTCGTACTGTTTGCGCGTCCGGCGGATGAACACCCGGCCGTCGGCCACCGCGATGTGCAGCCGCGGATCTTCCGGCACCTGAAAGAACTCGCGCGCGACTTTGACCACCAGCGGGTCGATCTCCGCGACTTCGAGCCGGGTGTTGGGGTAGTACTGGAGGAACGCTTTGGGTCCCGTGCCGCCGCCGAGTCCCACAAACAGGATGTCTTCCGCGGCGGGGTTGATGATCATCGGGACATGAAAGAAGTCGGTGTACTCGAACCCCCCTTCCACGGGATTGCGGCGCGACATCTGGGTTTGCCGGGTATCGTCGAACCGGAGCATGCGGGTGTCCCCCTCGTCGACGACCAGAATGTGGTGGTAGGCGCTGTACCGGTCAAAGAGGACCTGGGCATCCGCGCTGCCGCAGGCGCCCAGGGCCGTGAAGAAGAGCATTGCCGCGGCGGTCCCTTTTCTGCACGTCAACAGGGATACGGCCATGACCAGCAGGCCCAGCGCGGCGAGGGCCAGGGACACCCAGAGCAGCGTCGTGCGCACGCCGAAGTTCGGCAGAAACACAAACGTGATGAGCATGACTCCCAGGATGCTCCCGACTGTGGACAGGCTCGATATCCAGCCCGCGCCGGACCCCACGCGGTCGAGGCTCCGCACCTGCAGGCGAATGGCCTGCGGGGTCACCGTTCCGAGGGCGAGGATGGGGACAAACGTGCAGGCGCCGGCGGCAACGATCGGCCACCACCACGCCGGGTCGGTGTTTTCATAGGAAAACAGCCAGTCCGCGGTGCGGAACGCCAGCGGTTCCATGGGCAACGCGGTAAGGCCCCCAATGACAAGCACCAGTCCGAGAAGCCACCACGCCCGGAACCGATCCGCCAGGTATCCCCCCAGCGCATAGCCGATGGCCAGGCCGGCGAGGACCACCGCCATCTCCGCGGCCCAGATCTCGAGGAGACTCCCGAAATCCCGTTGGAGAATGCGCACGGCGATGAACTCATAGATCATCACGGTCGCACCGGAGTGCAGCACGCAGAACATCAGCGCCAGCGAAACCGCGGCGCTGCGTGCGGGTGAGACGGACTGATCCGGCGATGCATGGGGAGTGGACGATACGGACATCGGGGCCTCCTGAGTGTTGCGCGCGTCTTGAAACCATGCCCGTGAACCGGGCTCGATCATTACAGGCGGTGCTTTCTTGCGAGAAGCTCGAGCTTCAGCCCCGCCATAGCGGTGCGCACCAGCGCGAACGGCTTCCCGCCGAATGCGGCCGCCATCAATTCGTTGAACAGCTCGAATTTCTTCCGGGAATAGGGGTACCAGTTCAACTCGGACTTGGCGCTTTGTTTGTCAATGACCAGGGATTTCACGTTCGAAAAGGTGTGCAATCCAAACGGTCCGCGGTAGCGCCCGAAACCGCTGTCTTTCACGCCGCCGAAGGGCAGGCCGGAGTTGGCCTGGGTAGCCAGGACGTTGTTGATGGACACATTGCCCGTGACGAGGCTCCGGGCGACCCGTTCGGCGCGCTCAAGATCCGCCGACCAGACGCTGGCGCTCAGGCCGAACGGCGAGTCGTTGGCGAGGTCAATCGCTTCCTGCTCGGTCGCGAACCGGCTTACGGTCACCACGGGGCCGAACGTTTCGTCCCACGCGATTTTCATGCCGTCTTTGAGGTCTGTCACGACGGTTGGGGGAAACACGTGGGATTTTCCGCTGCGTGTTCCCCCGCAGGCGACGGTTCCGCCCTTGGCCCTGGCGTCGCTGATCTGGTCCTCGATGGTCTCGATCTGGAATTCCGCGGTCATGCAGCCGACGTCGAGTTCGCCATCGTCCCCGCCGGCGCCGTCCGGCGCCAGGGTCTTGAGTTTGCCGGCCTTCTCCGTCAGCGCGGCCACAAACCGGTCATAGAGGCCTTCCTGAACGTAGATGCGTTCGACGGACGTGCAGGTCTGCCCGCAATTCGCGAACGCGCCCCAGAGCGCCCCGTTGACCGTGCGGTCGATGTCGACGTCGTCGAACACGAGCATGGGGTCCTTGCCGCCCAACTCGAGTTCCAGGGGGATCAGGTGCCGTGCGGCGGAGGCCATGACCTGCCGGCCCGCCCCTACGCTGCCGGTAAAGAAGATTTTGGCGGGTCTTTCGTCGAGCAGCAGCTCGGCGTGCCTGCGGGTGGCATAGACGACCTGGATCGCGTCTTTCATGAAGCCGCTGTTCCCGGTGAGCTCTTCAAACAACCCCTTGAGCGGGGTGTAGCTCGAAGGCTTGAGGATCGCCGGATTTCCCGCGATAAACGCGCAGATAATGGGCACAAACGAGAGGTGAAACGGGTAATTCCACGGGGAAATCACGAGCACGGGCCCCAGGGGCTCGAAGACCACCCGGGATTTCTTGCCGAAGAGGAAAATGGGCGTCTTGACGCGCCGATCGGCCAGGATCCGTTCGGCATTCTTCTCGTAATAGTCAATCGTGTCAATCGCGGGAAAGAGTTCGAGCATGAGGGCGTCCGTGAGGCATTTACCGGTCTCACTGACGATTTTGCGCGCGATTTCCTCCCGGTGTTCCAGCAGATACCGCTTGAGTTTTGAGGCTTCTTCGAGGCGTTCCCTTACCGTCATCGCCTTGAGCGTTTTGAATGCCTCCCGGGCGCGCGCATAGGTCGCCGCCACCTCCTGTTCGGAAGGGGCGGGGATGGTGTAGAGAAGTTCCCCATTGCGCGGATTGCGCACGGTTATGTCTTCCGGGGCACTCCGTGTCTCGCGAGCTGTCTCGGTCATATCAGGACGCCTCTTGCCGCGGGCACACCCGCACACCGTTCGCTACAAGATCTCGGGGGCCCAGTATAGCAAAGCGATCAAGGCGACCCAAGCAGACGAATTGCCGCGGCCGTGCGGGATTTACCGTCCGGAGGGTCATGCATCGCGGTTCGGCGACGCCTGGTCCTCATCACTCTCGAGGTCGTTTACGTGAACGACGCGTCCGTCACGTTCGCGCAACGGATAGGGCAGGAACAGGAAGAAGCCGATCAGGCATGCGATGCCCGCCAGGAGCACGGACAGTTTCAGACCGGCAATCGTCGCCTCGGCGTGCGCGTCGCCCAGCCCCTTGAGATTGCTGAGGGTGACGATGCCCAGACCGATCATGAGTTTCTGGAAGATGCCCTGGACCCCGAAGAACATCCCTTCCCGGCGCTGGCCGGTGAGCCGCTCGTCGTAGTCCACCGCGTCGGAGAGGAGGGCAAACGGAAGGACCATGAAACCCGCCACAGTCACCCCGACCAGCGCGACCACGAACAGGGTCTGGGGGATGACCCCGCCCAGCGGCAGCACGCCGACGGCCGCGAAGAGGGCGAAGACCCCGCCGGACGCCAGGAGGGTGCCGAGGAAAACGCGGTACTTGCCAAACCGCGCCGCGAGCTTCTGCATCAGGAAGAACGCCGCGATATTGAAGAGGACGAAGCACCCCATGAACACGGAGGTGAAGGCTTCGTCTCTTCCGAGGACCGTCTCAACCCAATAGGGGAGCATGGCGATGACAATCTGAAGGCCGAACCAGTAAAAGGCGGTCGAGAGCGCGATGCGGAGAAACGCCCGGTTCTTGAGCGTAAGCAGCATGCCCCGGAGCAGCGGCACCTGCGGAGGGCCGTCGTGACGATCCATGGGTTTGGGTTCGCGGATGGTCCAGGCAAGGGGCATAAACGCGACAATAGCGACGGCCGCCACAATAGCGGTGGTGACGCGGTACCCGAGCGCGGCGATCACCACCCCGGCAAAAGCGAACAACACACTGGAAACCACGACAAACAGCGATTGCGCCACAGTCAGCGATACCCGCTCTTCCATGTTTGACGTGAGTTCCGGCAACAGGGCCAGGTAGGGCATCACGACCACGGAGAACAGGAAGAAGTACGCCTGAAGCAGCACGGCGAGGTACAGAAAATTGATGAGACTGGTCTCCGCGACGGGCGGGTTGTACATGAGCCAGACGACCAGCGCCAACGGCAGGATACCCCGCCGGATGAAGGGGATGCGACGACCGAGGGGCGACCGGAAATTGTCGGTCCAACTGGCGATGATGGGGCAATACACGGCCTCGCCGATGCGGCCGAGCATGTACGCGGCCGCGAACAGGCGGGGCGTTACCAGGGCCACGGCATCTTCGGCCCCGGGGAGATAGCGTTTCATGAGCCATTGCATCAGCAGCAGGTCGGGCAGACTCATGCCCAGTGCGGCCAGTCCGAAAACCAGTTTCGTGCGGAATGAGAGTTTGGTCACGCGGCTCGCTCCTCTTGGCTTACGCATTCCGGGGACGGGCGAGGGCCTGGCGCGGGCGAAGCCGGGCAGGACCACAAAAGACAGGGCGGGTTCTGCCTCAGAATTCCTCCGGTGCGCCCCCAGCGAGTTCGAGGCATTCTGCACGCAGGGCGAGCGGCGCGTCAATGGGGGCGGGACAGAAGGGAAGGGAGCGCCGACAGGTGGCCCTCCGGCGCTCCCCCTTCCGGAACTCCTGTTTACATGTCGATCAGGGCCTGACAGACAGCCATCAGCACGCAAACAGGAAAATCACCGGGATAGCGAACAAACTCGACGTGGCCGTCCATGAACAGGACATTGGAACCTCCCGGAAGATGATTGGAGTCCCGGGCATCCAGGCCGAAGTAATCCCACAGGACGGGGATATCGCTCTGCGCCAGGGCGCCCGATGCCGGGCTGTTGATGTCCGTGACAAAAAACCGTTCAACGCCTTCCCGCAGGCGGAGGATGTTCTCCGGTCCTTCGGTAAGCAACGAATAGTAAAGGAGGTCTTCGTCATATTGCTCGACCTGGCCGAACACGCTCTCGAGAATGGAGAAATACGGCCCGTCAATGTGCGAGAGGATGACGAGCATGTTCATCGGGTTTTCCTGGAGCCGCGGATCGTTCAATTCGCCCTCCGGTCGCAGGAATTGTTCCGGCAGAACCGCCCAGCCCAGATAGTTGTACGAATCCCCGTCGAGGCGGCAGGGATCGATCCCCCGGGCGAGATCGCCTTCAATGTGCCACAACCCGTCCGGCACCTTTCCCGCACTCGAATCGGACGGACAGGAACACACCTGGGCGTCCGTCAAGTACTCGGGGTAAACGGCCACGGCATTGAAACACCACTTCCGATCGTTGGCCTTCTCACAGAGCGGCGGCGGGAAATGGGTGCCCGTCCCCGCGCGAACGGCGCCTGTGCCGCTCCTGTTCTCGGTGATGAAGGGCATGAGCGGCGGCCATTTCTGCTCCTTGGCTTCATTGGCATACATCTTGAAGATCAGGCCCAACTGCTTCAGATTGTTCGCACAGGACGCCCTTCGGGCGGCTTCGCGCGCACGCGCAAGCCCCGGAAGGAGAATCGCGGCCAGCAGGCCAATGATCGCGATCACCACCAGCAATTCTATCAGTGTAAAGCCTTTCCGTTTCATGACACGCAACCTCTGTACGTTTAAGCCCCCGCAGACTCCACAGAACAGTTCAGGTCACTCTGGGCATCGCCTCCTTTCCCCCAAAAATCATTAACGCAGATCAATGCGGGCATATATAACATAAAAGGGAGAAGGTAGTCAAGCACGTATAGGCGGATCCGGCATTTGCCGCGGAGTGCCCATTTTCTTGACGGATGCCGAATTCCGCGTGTACGCTGGTCTGGCCCGATGGTCGCAGGTGATGCCCGGGCCATGCCTGGGGGAAGGGGGAAGCATGAGAGGCACAACGATTGGTCTGTTTCTTGTCATCCTGGTGTGTGTCATCGTTGGCGTGGTCTATTGGACAAGACTGGCGGAGCAACCCGTTCCGGAAACAGTGCAACCGGTCAGGGAAACGGCCCCGGTCGCCGCTCCTCCGCCCGTTATAGAAGTTGTGCCTCCGGCCGCGGCGCCCGCGCCTGTCCCCGGCCCCGAACCCGAGCAGGACCCGGCTGCCGTGGCGGAGGAGCCCGCGAGTACGGTTCCAGAGGCGGCGCCGGAAAATGGCGATCCGTTTGGGGGACAGCCGATCACCGTGGAGACCCTTACCGGATGCAAGCAGATCCAGCAGCTTGGCGATGCGCAACTCGTCGTTGAATTCGCCCCCAACGGCGAATGGAAGATGAACGGCAACGTGCGTGCCAAATGGACTATCGAGGGCGACAGGGTCAAGATCTACAAAGACGGCTCGGACGAGGTCCACTATATCGACATCGTCAACAACAAGCTGGTTTACGACGGCAAGGTGGTTGCCCTGACCCGGTAGCGGCCGACTGGGCCGTGCTGACCGGATGCCCGGCGGTGAACGGCGGCAAAATCAAGCCCCGCCCCGCGCCGTAACGAGCGCGGGGCGGGGCGTTTTCTGTGCCGGACGGGCATGCGGGGAATGGAGACTACTCCCAGCAGCCCATCCCGTCATACGGGTCGATATCCGGCGTGACACGGATCGGGGTCGTAAAGGTCTGGGCGCCGAGATCCGCCTCGACGAAGTAGGCGGTCCACCCCTGGGCCGGCGGCGGGCAATACCCGACGTACGTGCCGTTGGACTGCGGCGACAGGTCCGTGCTGGTGTAGATGGGGCCGACCGACTCCAGGCGGAAATCCCGTGCCGTCGGATTGGTGGCCTGCCACAACTTCACCGAATCCGGGGTCTTGGACGGCGTCACGATGATGGCGCCATTGGCGTCGACCGTCCAGTTGATGTACGGATTCTGGTATCCATACACCTGATTGAATCCCCAGCTGAAAATCTGCCAGAGATTGTCGTAATCGTCGAGAACGCCTTCCATGTAGTGGTCCTTGTTGGGGAAGTAGCGAAGGCGCATGTCGGTCTGGTTCGGGAGCTCGCTGAGATAGAACCTCGAGGAATCCGGCAGGAAGAACTGGTCCCCGGAGGCATTCAGGATGAGCGTCGGCATCGTGAAGTTTGAGATGAACGTGTAGGGATCCACGATGTTGAGCAGATCCGGGGCCAAGGGGTCATTCGCCGCACGGCAGAACAGGTCGAAGTCGACATAGTCCTGGATGGCCGGCGAATACAGCCCGTAGGCTTCCCAGTGGTGCTCGACCTGTTTCGGCAACTGGAACACGTCGATCACGATGGGAATGACGGCCGCTACGCGCGGATCCACCGCGGCGGTAAGCCAGGCTGTCCATCCCCGCTTGGACGCGCCCAGCACAATGAACTTGTCCAGCGTGTCCCGCGTCTGCTGGATGGCATCCATTCCCTTGACCGCGGCTTTGACCATTGCGCAATGGGCCGGCCAGGTCCAGTCTCCGGTGTCCAGGCATTTGTCCATACTGTAGGCGAGGATCTCGTCTTCAGTTCGGCGGTTATCAACCTCGTCGGTGAAATAGAGGGGTTGATTGGGCACCTGGTCGATCTGGGCGTAGCACGAGCCAAGCCCGATGGCTACGGTAGCAAAGAGGCTGTCGGGAGTCGGGTACTTCAAGGGGTTGGATCCGCCGTTAATCAGGTAGATCACTTTGTCGCCGTGGAACCACGGCACTACCATCACCATGTCGTGCTCCCACAAGGGCCGGTCGACCTCCGCGGTGGTCCGCCATGTCTGCGAGGTCACGGTCATTTCGTACCCTTCCCAGCCGACATGGTCATCCCGGTCAATCACGCTGAACGTCGAGTTGGGGTCGTTGGCGCCGACATATTCAACCAGCGCATTCTCCGACAAGCCGGGGGTGGCGGGTTTGAAAATGGCGCTCACCCACTTGTCGCTCGTTGAACGGAAGGTGTAGGGATTCGGCCGTCCTTCGAAGTCGCCCTCCCAGCGGTCAAACACCCAGCCGGGCGCCGGTGTGGCCGTGAGCGTGACCTTGGTGTAGTAGACATAGTAGTGACTTCCAACGGATGGGCTTACCGTTCCTTCGCCGATCTGCGTGACGATAAGGTAGTTGGCGTAGGCGGGGGACATCACGCACAGGACCGCCATCGCCGCTGCGGCAAACATCACACGTTTCATAGGTGGTTCCTCCGTAGAGTTGGCGTGAGAAACGTACTTCTGGGCCGGACCATTGCCGGAAACGGTACTGCTTGGGTCCCTGTCCCCCTTTCCAGGCCTGGCATGGGCGACGGTTGTGTGGAATGAATACAGACGGATTGCGAATGCGCGCATGGCAGGAGACAAGACAGACTCCCCCTGCCCTCCCGTACTCCCCATTTCCCCGTCATCCGACCTCCCTGGCCGCAGCGCGATAGCTGCTCGCGTCCCATGCTGAACGCTTTCGCCCTACCGGATCCAGGCCTTGACCCGGGCGGAACGCCCAATACCACGTTCAGCATACGGACCGCGTGCGGCCCCACAAGATGACCGGGCATACCCCCTGCGAGTATTACCCATCACGGGCTAGATTATGCTTGCGGCCAGAACTTGTCAAGCACTTTCGCGCTTAACCCAATCAGACGGGGAAAACTCTTTCCACCAGCGGCAGCAGGGCGTCATCGATTCCGGTTTCGTCTTCCGGTATGGCTGCTTTGAAGAGGCCCCAATGCTCGACGTGGGTCACCGAGCCGCCGTGGGCGGCCAGCGGGGTCATCGGGCCGAGGGTCTCGACTTCGAGGATGGCGCCGTCGGTGTACAATTCGGTGTTACAGCCGTAGTCCGGGTAGGGCAGCGTGTCCAGGAACGGAAAACGCTTTACAAAAACGGCCCCGTTCAGCACATAGGCCGCCCAGCCCTGCTTGTTGAGAAGCCCCGCCTTCTGGCACTCCTCCCCGGCCTGCGGGTCCTGGACTAGCTGGATGTATTTCTTTCCCCAGACCCATCTCGGGTCGCTCATGTCGGTATAGTGCCAGAGCACCAGCGGCCGGGCGGGCAGCAGTTTGTCGGTATGGGAGATGAATTCTTCGTGGGGGACGATGGCCCGTCCGCCCTGCGCCATCACGGAGAGCGCCCACGGCGAGAGGGTGACCTCCCAGGGGCCGGTGTTGGTCAGGGTATGCTCGAGCCGGATTGTGGCGCCATCTTCGAGGAAGCGAATGCGCAGTTCTTTGCGTATGCCGGTGGACGGCTCGACGTCCTGGGAGAGCGCGAGGCATTTGCCGTCCCACCGGGTCTGGACGGGGCTGTTGTCGGGTTCGTAGGTTCTCGGGATAGCTTCCGGGGCGTGCCAGAGACGGTGTCCGCCATAGCTGCGCCACTGGTCTCCCCCGGTCTTGCCAAGGTGTTCGGGGAATTCCTTGAACAGGTTATGTCCTCCGGCAAAGGCCAGGCGGATGATGCGCGGGCCGACATCGGTGGTTGCGATGAGCTCGATGGGCCCGCTGGCCAGGCGGATGCAGTTGGGCCAGCCTCCGTATGCGATGGTTTCCATGGTGTGTCCTCCCGGAAGGTGTTGGTGATTAACGGTCAAGGTCTTTTCGGTGATCGCGGCCGATGAGGTAAAACGCCATGAACAGGAAAAGAACCATGTTGAAGAGATACAGAATCCGGTAATTCAGCGCGACGTGACGGTAAATCAGCGCCATGATGCCCATATACACGTTCAACGCGTAAATGAACAGAACCACTTCTTTGTGCGAGAGTCCGAGGCTCAGCAGACGGTGGTGGATGTGGGTCTTGTCGGCGGAGAAGACCTTGCCGGAGTTGCGGGCGCGGGTGGCCATGATGCGCAGCATGTCGAAGATGGGGATGCCGAGGATCACCAGCGGCAGCAGGATGGTGGTCATGGCGGTGGCATGGGAGGCGGCGTCCAGCATTTCGGAGGCGAGGAACAGGCCCAGAAACATGGAGCCGGTGTCGCCCATGAAGACTTTCGCCGGATGAAAATTGAAGAACAGGAAGGCCGCGGCAATGCCCATCACACCCGCGCACATGGCCGCTGAGAGGCCGTCGCCTTGTGAGACCTTGTTGATCAGGAGAAAGGCCGCCATGATCAGCGTGCAGCCGGCGGCAAGGCCGTCGAGTCCGTCCAGCATATTGATCGCATTGATGATTGCCGCTACGGCGAGGACCGTCAGGAAGAAGTCGATAAACCCGAGCTCGATGACGCGGAAATTCCAGGGGTTCATGACGGCCTGAAACCGGTAACCGGCCCAGAACAGAACGGCCCCGGCAACGCACTGACAGGCCAGCTTGGTGAGGGCCCGGATGTCGGAGAGGTCGTCCCAGAATCCCGCCAGGGAGATGACGAACAGGCCCACAAGCAGGCCCCAGTAGTGCGGCTGGCAATACTGCGGCCACACAACATGCATGAGCGCGGCGCAGACGGCCAATGCGGGAAGAAAGACCACCCCGCCGATGCGTGGAACGCTGCCGGTATGCACCTTGCGCCAGTTGGGCGGGTCGACCAGGCCGCGCTTGAGCGCGTAGCGGAGGACCAGGGGCTCGAGCAGCAGAACCACGGCGAATCCCGCGCCAAAAATGGCCAGGAAGGGAATCATGTGCGCCTGCCAGGTCATGACGTCGTCGTTACTCCCGCACCGGGCATGTCTCCGGTCAGTAAGGCATACAATACCGGAGCCCGGGTATTCCAGTCATACCGTTCCTCGATGATTCTGCGGCCGGCCGCGCCCTGACGCTCCCGCTCCGCTGGATCCGTGAGAAACCGGAGGACATGCTCCGCGAACTCGTGGGGGGCATCGGCGACGAGCACCCCGTCCCCTTCCGGCGCGTCCAGCCCTTCGAATCCGATACGGGTGCTCACGACGGGAGTCTTTAGGGCCAGGGACTCGAGATTCTTGGTCTGAATGCCCGCGCCGATCCGCATGGGACACACCGTGCATTGGGCACGGCGCAGAAATGGGCGGACATCGTCGACGGCGCCCACGACGTCAACCCCGTCTCTGCCGTGCAGACGGGTCACCCAGTCCGGCGCATTGATCCCGATGATCTGGAACCGCGCATCCGGTTTGCGCTGCCGGACCCGCGGCCAGATCTGATCGACGAAATAACGCACGGCGTCGCGGTTGGGAGCGCTGTGCAGGTTGCCGAGAAACGCGACCGTGCCCGGGGCGCGCGGCGTGTCGGTTTCGACCGTGAACTTGCTCAGATCGACGCCGAACGGCACGACGACAACAGGTCCCCGGGCGCCGAGGGCGAGCAATCTGTTCCGGTCGACCCCGGTGACCACGATGGAGGCGTTAAACTGCCCGGTACAGCCGGTTTCGAAGGGCGTGATGCGCTTTCGCTCGATTCGCTCGACGTAGCGCGCAATCCCCGTGGCATAGGGGGCGGACCGTTCATAGCGAAGGGTGAGGCAGTCGGTCATGCACAGGATTTTCACGGGGATCGGAAGGGCGCCGGCATAGGGCGCCATCCGCACAAGATGGGCGTAGCAGGCATCGAAGGCCGTTTCCCGGGCCAGCTCGGCCGCCCGCCGGGCAAACGCTCTCGATTGGTAGTAGTGAACCTGCAGCGGAAGAGCGGATGTTGCCAGCCCCAGCGCCACGTTGAAACGGGACCGGTTCCGGGACAGGTGGACGGTATCGACGGTCAGATTCGGAAACCCGGCTTCGAAATCCCGGGCGAGTTTTGTTTCGCCGGGATGCTCGATCAGCGACAGGACGTGGATGGATTCCACGCACGGCGATAACAGACGGATATGGCTGTACACCGTCACTTTGTCGCCGCCCGCAGGCGGATACGGCAGCCGGGGCGTCAGGAAGAGTATCTTCATCGTCCGCGGTTTCGCGCCGCCGGTCGCTTCGTCATGCGCGATTCCCCCTCATCTCACGGTTCAAAATAGTGGCGCAGGCACCGGGCGATGGCCTCTCCGGCCCTGCCGTTGCCGTAGGGATTGGCGACTTTTGCCATGGCGGCAAACGCCGCGGGATCATCGAGCAGTCGCGAGGTCTCTGCCACGACCGTTTGCGCATCGGTTCCGATCAAACGGGCCGTGCCGGCCGCGATGCCCTCGGGGCGCTCCGTGGTCTCGCGCAAGACCAGCACCGGTTTTCCGAGGCTCGGCGCTTCCTCCTGCACGCCTCCCGAGTCGGTCAGAATGAGCGTGCAGTCGCGCATCAGTTTCACAAATTCCGGGTACGGCTGCGGCTCCAGGACATGCACACGCGGCGCCCCCTGCAGCTCCTCCGCCACCGCTTCGCGGACGTTCGGGTTGGGATGGGCCGGGTAGACCACATGCAGGTCCGGATACTTGGCGGTCAGTTGCTTGACCGCGCTGAAAATGGCGCGGATGGGCTTTCCAAAGTTCTCGCGGCGGTGCGTGGTGAGCAGAATCCATCGTTTCATTGGGCCGGTATCCAGGGCGGCGCAGGGCTCGCCGGCGAGTTTGTCGCAGGCCCAGAGCAGGGCATCAACAACGGTGTTTCCGGTGACATGCACGCTGGATTCCGGCGCTCCGCCGCGCACCAGCGCCTGGCGGGCGTTCTCAGTCGGCGCAAAATGGAGGCTGCTGAGACTGTCGGTGACGATCCGGTTGAGCTCTTCGGGAAAGGGGTCCCGGATCTGTCCGGTGCGCAGTCCCGCCTCCACATGCCCGACGGGGATATTGAGGTAAAACGCCGCCAGCGAAGCCGCCATGACCGTGGTCGTGTCGCCCTGGACCAGCACCATGTCCGGTTGGAGGCGCCGCAAGACCTCGCGCATCCCGGACAAGACGTTCGCCGTGATGTCGAACAGGTCCTGTCCGGGGAGCATCACGTTGAGCTCTTCGTCGATTCGCAGATCAAAGAAACGGACCATCTGGTCCAGCATCTCCCGGTGCTGGCCCGAGGAACAGACCTGAATCTCGAATTCCCGGCACCGGCGCAGGGCATGGTAGACGGGCGCCATCTTGATGGTCTCGGGGCGGGTGCCGATGATGAGCAGAATGCGCTTCATGCGGAGTTCAACCCCAGATTCCGGTAGATGTCCAAAATCGTCTCCCGTACCGTCTCCCAGTTGAGGCGTTGCTCAAACAGGCGCCGGCCGTTCTGTCCGAACGATGCCGCCAGGCGGCGATCATCTCTCCATCGGCCAATGACCTCGCGCAAACCGCGGTCGTCCTCGAACGGCAGCAGGGAACCGCACTGGGCCTCCCGCACTATCTTCGCGGAAGGAGGCTCTTCATTGGCCAGCACCGCCGTGCCGCACATGAACGCGTCGAACATTTTCGAGGAATTGGCCGTGCGGTTGATCTCGAGCGCTGGATCATAGTACGAAAACACGGCGTCGGCTCCATACGTCCGGCGCAGGGCCTCCGGATAGTCGACCAGGCCGATGTACTCCACATGCGGAGCGGCGTCGAGCAGGGCCCGGTAACGCTCGTCGGTGATCCAGCCTGCCATAACGACTCGGACCCCCTCAAGTCCTTCCGTGACCCGGACCAGCTTCTCAATCCCCCGGAAGGTAGTGATGAGCCCGCCATAGAAGATCGTGAACGGGGCGTCCGGCGGGTTTTTCTTCCATTCCGGCTGAACGTCATCGTACGGGCAGTTCATGGCCACCACGAGGTTGCCGGGCCGCTTGTCGCCGAACAGGTAGGTGCGCCCTTCGTCGACGATGATGACCGCATCGGCCCGGCGCGCGCAGACCTGTTCCGCTTTCCGGAAAAGGCGTTTGAGAAACCGGGGAATGGTCTCGCTCTTCACCGAATAGAAGTCGTAGATGTCGTACACCACGGGTTTTCGCCGCAGCACCCGGGCCGCCAGGGCCGGCGCCACGGTGTCGAAATCACAGGCGTGAATGGCATCGTAACGCCGGCACAGGAGTTGGAAGAATGCGTAGACCCACCACAGGGGCATCATGACAAACAGCCACTTGCTGGCGTACGGCGCGGGGATGTGGCAGCGGCGGATGCGGTATCCTTCCCGCTGCTCAAACCGCGGATACTCCCGGCCGCGATCCCAGCACAGCAAGTCCACGCAAAAGCCCGCTTCCACAAACATGCGCAGCTCTTTCTGTAACCGGGAATCCCGCGTGCCGGCGTCGGTTCGCAGGACGACTATGCGAGGGTTTGCGGTGCACACGTACCGTGTTTGCGGCGAGAAAGCCCCTTTACGTTGTTGCGCTCGCGCTGCCCGCGAAGCGGCAGAAAAACTCCCCTTCGGCCTGCCGGGACGGCTCCGAACCGGTCCTTGCCCGGGGCATCCACGTGCTCCGGGCCTTCCCGGCGGCCCTGATCGGCCCCTAGAATAGCACCCTTCGGAGAGGGCAAACAACCGCGCGAGCGTGAATTGAACTGCGCGCAGTGCTTGTCGCATGCTACGCCCGTGAACGACTGACCACGGGAGACTGGGGTGACGCGACGAATACTGCTATGCGAGCCGCAGTGTGCGGGCTTTGTGCACGTGCCGTTCAACGCCGCGTTGCTGGCCACGGTGCTCGCGGCCTGGCCGGACCCGGAGGTGACCTTCTTCGGGGAGGCTGAGCATCTGCAGCGTGTCCGGGAATATCTGGAAATGCACGGCTGCGCGGCGGCGGAACGGGTCTCCTGGGCGCCCATCGACGTCCCGGTGCGCGGAGGCAACGGTTTCCGGATTCTCGGGAGAGAGTGGGCGTGGTGCCAGCGGGTGCTTCGCGAAGCCCGCGCATCGGACGTGGATTTCGTGGTCTTGTGTTCCGCGACGAACACCGGGCTACTGTTTCTCAAGCCGTTGCTGCTTTGCACGCGGTTTCAAAAACCCGTGGTGGCCGTTCTGCACGGCATCCTGGGTTCGCTGGAGCGTCCCGCTTCGCGGAAGCCGTGGTACTGGGCGCTGCATCTCAAACGGGTGCTGCTTCTCCCCCATCCTCGCACGTTGCGGTATATCGCGCTTTCGCCGTCGATTCTGGAACACCTTGCCGTGCGTTTTCCCGGGCTTGCGCAGCGTTTCCGCGCGTTTGACATCCCGTGCATGTGGAGCGCCGCGACTCCGCCGCAGTCGCCCCCTCCGGTGCGGTTCGGTTTTCTCGGAACCACGAGCGGTCCGAAACGGTTTGACCGGTTCTGCCGGCTCGCATTCGACGTTTCGGGGGAGGCGCCGGACGCGGAGTTCGTGCTGGCGGGCTTTGCCGCGGAGGACGGATGTTCCGTGGAACATTGCGACGCGGTGCAGGGCGTGGGCGCGCGTCCGCTGGACGCCCGGGAGTTCGCGGACCGGGCGGCGTCACTCACCTATTCGGTGTGGACGGGCGACCCGGAGTACTACCGCCTGGTGGCCAGCGCGTCGTTTCTGGATTCGCTGTATTACGGAAAGCCGGGGATTTACCTGAGAAATCCCTATGTGCAGCACTATTTTGACCGGATGGGCGATATCGGCTACCTGGTGGACTCGTACGAGGAAATGCGCGCTCTGGTCATTGGTCTGGCGCGCGACTTCCCGCACGAGCGTTACCAGCAGCAGTGCGTTGCCGTCGTTCAGGCGCGGCAGGCCCTTTCTCCCGAAGCCCTGGGCGGCGCATTCCGGGCAATCGTGGACGGTGCGCGGGGCTGATTGAAACGCGGCGGTGACATTTGCGGGGCCGTCAGGGAAACCGGTACCATGGCGCGTGTTCATGGATTGACACGAGGGGCAGGACATTGGCCAATCTTTGCGTCGTCGGGGCGGGATACTGGGGGAAGAACCTGGTTCGGACCTTCCACGAGCTGGGGGCCCTGTATGCGGTGTGCGACGTCAACCCGGCGACCCTGAGGGCGTTCGAGGAGCCGTATCCCGAGGCCCGGCTGCTTCCGGACATCGGGCGCGCGCTTGGAGACGGCCGGATAGACGCCGTGGCCATTGCCTCGCCGGCCGTGCTGCATTACGAGCTGGCAAAACAGGCGCTCGAGGCGGGGAAGCATGTCTTTTGCGAGAAACCGCTGGCGCTCCGCGTTTCCGAGGGACGGGAACTCTGCGAGCTGGCCGGCAGATACGGCCGCGTGCTTCAGGTGGGGCATCTGCTCGAGTATCACCCGGCGGTGGAAGCGCTGGCTGCGCTCGTGGCGCGAGGCGAGCTGGGTGAACTCTGGTATGCGTACTCGAACCGCCTGAAATTCGGCAAGTTCCGGACTGAAGAGAACGTGTTGTGGAGTTTCGCCCCGCACGACATCTCGATTCTGAACGCGGTGCTGGGCCGGGTGCCCGCGCGCGTGAACGCATTTTCCCAAACCTGCCTGACGGGCGGTGTGGGAGACGTCGCGCTGGCCCGCTTTGATTACGAGGACGGGCTGCGCGCTCACATCCACGTGAACTGGCTGAATCCTTTTCCCGAGCGCAAGGTGGCGGTGGTCGGCAGCGCGCGGATGGCCGTTTTTGACGATTTGGCCCAAGGCGCGCAGTTACAGGTGTTTGAGACCAGTCTGCGCCGGGACGGAAGCCTGCCGGTGGCGCTGCCGCTTCGCGGGACGGCCATTGACACCCCTGGCGACCCGCCCCTGCTGGCCGAATGCCGCCATTTTCTAGACTGCGTGGAACGGGGCGCTCGTCCCCGCACCGATGGACACAGCGCGTTAAACGTGCTCCGCGTCCTGGAGGCGTGTCAGCACTCCATGGATGCGGATGGGAGCACCGTCGAGGTGCCGGAATTATAGGAAGTGAGACAGGAAGTACTATGAGCGAGTATTTTGTGCATCCCACATCAATCATCGACGAAGCGTGCGAGATAGGCGAAGGCACCCGGATCTGGCATTTCAGCCACGTGCTGCGCAACAGCCGTCTCGGGAAGAGCTGCAACATCGGGCAGAACGTCATGATCGGTCCCGACGTGAGCATTGGCAACAACTGCAAGATCCAGAACAACGTGAGCGTCTACAAGGGGGTCCGGCTCGAGGATGACGTGTTCTGCGGGCCCTCGATGGTGTTCACCAATGTGGTCAATCCCCGCAGTCACGTGAACCGACGCGAGGAATTCAGGGAAACGGTGGTCGAGCGCGGCGCTTCGATCGGGGCCAATGCGACGGTCGTATGTGGCGTGCGCATCGGAAGATACGCGTTTGTGGGGGCCGGCTCGGTCGTGACGAAAGACGTTCCCCCGTACGCCCTCGTGTTCGGCAATCCGGCCCGGTTAAAGGGCTGGGTCTGCTGGTGCGGCGAGCGGCTCAACTTCGGCGGCGGCGATGATGCGCAATGCGCCGCCTGTGGGCGGAAATACCGAAGCGAGGGGGCCGAAACCGTGGTGATGGTTTTTGAGCCGGCCTGACGAAGCAGGCCGTATCCCGTTTTCCTGCTTTGATTTTGCGGGGGCGGCCCGGCCATAATCCCGGTTTCGGCCAGGCAAACCGGGTTCGCAGCAAGGCGCCCACCGACCGGACGCGCCGGGGCGCGCAGGAGTATGCATGTACAGAGACAAGACCGTGGCGGTAGTGGTGCCTGCCTATAACGAAGAGGTGCTCATCCGAACGGTCATTGAGACGATGCCCGCATTCGTGGACAAGATCATTATTGTCAACGACAAGAGCACGGACAATACGGCGGTGGTGGTGCGGGAGTATGTCAGCCGGGACCCGGACGGCGTCGTGCTTGTCGACCTGGAGGAGAACCAGGGGGTTGGCGGCGCGATCGCGGAGGGTTACAAGGTCGCTCGCGACAACCAGATAGACTGCACGGCCGTGATGGCGGGCGATGCCCAGATGGACCCCGGCGACCTGCCCAAACTGCTCGACCCGGTGGTGGAAGGGCGCGCGGACTACACGAAAGGCAACCGCCTGTTTTACGGCGATGCGTGGCACATGATTCCCAAGGTGCGTTACCTGGGCAATTCCGGACTGTCGCTCCTGACCAAGATTGCGTCGGGGTACTGGCATGTGGCCGATTCCCAGACCGGGTACACCGTCGCCTCGCTGGAGGTGCTCAAGACCCTCGACCTGGACAAGATCTACAAGCGGTACGGCATGCCCAACGACATGCTGGTCAAACTGAACGTGTACGATTTCCGGGTCAAGGACGTCCACGTCAAGCCGGTTTACAACGTCGGGGAAAAATCGGGGATCAGGATCCGGAAGGTCCTGTTTACCATCCCCCTGCTGCTCTTCCGGCTCTTCCTGTACCGCATGGTGCAGAAGTACGTGATCCGCAACACGCATCCTCTGGTGCTCTTTTACCTCCTCGGGGGATTCATGTTGCTCATAGACATTCCCCTGGCTTTGCGCCTTGTGTATCGGTGGGCGCTGAACGCTTCCGTGACAGTAGAGAATGTCTCTGCTGTTCTGTTCTGTGCATTCATGGGGTTTCAGTCAATCTTGTTCGCAATGTTGTTTGATATGGAGGCCAACAAAGACCTCCAGGGGAAATGATCGGTGGCGTTCCCCCTCTCCCACTATTGTGAACTGCTCGCCGGGCTGAAAGAAAACGGATACACTCTCGCTCCCGTTCGTTCGTACTTCGAAAATCCTCGGGAACCCGCCGTGTATCTGAGACATGACGTGGACAGGCTTCCTTCCAGAGCGGTGCGCATGGCTCAGGCAGAAAACGCCCTGGGGATAGCTTCCGCCTATTACTTCCGGTCGACCAAACAGGGAACTTTTCCCGAAGCCGCCGTCCAGGCCATTGAAAGATTGGGACATGAAATCGGGTACCACTACGAAGTGGTCACCCGGTATGGGGCCGGTTCCGCGGAGGCGGTCGAAGCATTTGCTCGGGATCTGGCCTCGTTGCGGAAACTCTCGGATGTGAAGACCGTTGCCGCTCACGGAAGCCCCCTTTCCGGGGCCACAAACCTCGGGTATGCCCGGGGGCTGGACCGGGCAGCGCTGGGCCTGCTGGGCGAGCCACAGACGGATTTCGACTTTTCGCGCGTGCTCTATGTCACCGACACCGGAGGAATCTTCGGCAGTCCCCACAATCGCAGAGACTGGTCTCCGGGCAAGAACCTCCGCGAACCCATGACGCCGGCAACCCTGGGCCGGTGGCTCTGTCCCGAGCGCGAGCCGCTGGTGTTGTTGACGACCCATCCCGAACGGTGGCCGGAAAGCCGGACCGCGGCCGAAGTGCATGGCGCGCTCGATTGGGGCATCAATTTCCTGAAACGACTGCGGAGCCGCCCATGAAACTTGTCGCGCAGGATATCGGCAGGGAGAACGCGGCGGAGTGGGATCGGTTTGCAGCCGCCCAGCCCCGGCATAACACGTTTCAAAGCGCCCGGCTGCTGCTTGCGCTGCAGGACAACCGGGTGTACCGCCCGTTCGGCCGGCTGTTCCGCGATTCGACGTCCGGAACGATCGTGGCGGGATACGTTTTTCACGTGATCGCCGAAGTGTCGGGGCCCGCGGCGTTTCTTGCCACGCGGGCCATTGTGAATGGCGGCCCGCTCGCTACGCCGGAAGCCGCGGAGTGCTATGACGAGATCATCGAGGATCTGCGGCGCCACCCCGGTCTGCGGGGCATCTACGTGGAGGTCTGGCACGCGGAAGACCGCCCCGCACTGAACACGGCCCTCGAAAAAGCGGGCTTCGCGTTCTCGGAACATCTCAATTACCATCTGGACCTGCGCCAGCCCACGGAAACCCTGTGGGGGGCCATCAGCAAACGCCGGCGCCAGTACATCCGAAACAATCAGCAGCGTCTGGTGATCCGCGAGGTGGCGAGCGAGGAGGATTTCGGCGCGTTCTTCGGCCAACTTCAAGGGACGTATTCACGGGTGAATGTCCCCCTGGTGAGTCCGGAGGTGTTCAAGACCTGCTGGCGGGCGGGTGCAGGGTGGTTTCTGCTTATCGAACACGAGTCACAGGTCATCGCGTCGCGAGTCGTGTTGCCGTTTGGAAAGACCATCTACGACTGGTACGCGGGCTCGGACCCGTCGTTTGCCAATCTCCACGCGAACGAGTCGCTTGTGTGGCAGGTGCTCGAACGGGGACAGCAGGAAGGGTACCATTGGTTTGATTTCGGCGGCGCGGGCAAGCCGGGCAGGCCCTATGGCCCCCGCGAGTTCAAATCCAAGTTTGGCGGGCAGCTTGTCAATTACGGGCGCCACCGGCTGGTGTTGTCGAAGCCGCGGGCCGCGGTTTTGAAGGCGGTTCTTGCCGTTCGCGAGCGATGGTTTGACCGCAGCACGCGCCGCAACGACGGTTGACGGCGAGGGAGGACCCGGAAAATGATCGTGCGAGTATTCCGGCTGCTGTTGCGCGCCTGCGCGGGCGTCTGTGTGGCGCCGGGGCTGCGCGTGGCCTTGCTGCGTCTCTCCGGTATCGGGATAGGCTCGCGCACCTTCGTGAATCTGGGCGTCCGGTTTGTCGACAATTACCGGGGCGGCGCGATTCGTCTGGGCGAGCGCGTGGCCGTTGCGCCGGGGGCCATGTTTGTCGCCGATTCCGATCCGAACGAGTCCCGGCTTGGCACGATCGAGGCATTTCACCTCCGCGGCCAGGTGACCATCGAAGACGACGCGTGGATTGGCGCGGGGGCCATCGTACTCCCCAACGTGACCGTGGGGCGGTGTGCGGTCGTCGGCGCCGGCGCGATCGTTACGAAGAACGTGGAAGAGTATGCGATTGTCGTCGGAAATCCGGCGCGCCCGATCGGCGACGTGCGCGAGAGACCAGGATGGAAGGGTTGAAAACCAACGTTCAGCGGTTTAGCTTTATGGGGTATGTACTGTCCGGCGAAGGGTGCCATAGCCTGAAGCCAGGTGCATTCCTCTCCAAGGCCAAAGCTTGCCCGCCAAGTGAATGGGTCTTGCAGGGTAAGCGGTCGTTTGCAATGGTTTTGACGAATAGACCAGACAAGAGCGAGGTGGGATGAAGGTATTGTTTGATATTTGCCACCCAGCCCAACTCCACCTATACCGCAACGTAGCGCACAGCCTTATGGCCCGCGGAGATCAGGTGCTGGTGGTGGGACGTGAGAAAGACGTCCTCATGCCGCTATTGGACTTGTACGAACTCCCAGTCGTTGCTTCCACCAGCAAACAGTCTGGTAAGTTGGGCGCCTTCAAGGAATGGGCTCAGCGGGCTCTCATTATCACCCGGCTGGCCAGGAAGCATGACGTGGATTTCCTTATCGGGCCCATTTGCCAAGTGTCGAAACTCGTCCGGGCGAAATCTGTGTTGTTTGCCGCGGACGACACGAAAATTATGCCGGCGTATGTACGCTTCGTCTACCCCTTTGCGGATGTGGTGGTCACACCTTCCTGCCTCGCTTCCGACCGGGGTTTTGGCCCGCATCACGTGACCTATGAGGGCTACCACCAGCTTGCATACCTGCATCCGAATCACTTCCGACCGGATCCGAGTATTCTGGAGGAATTGGGGATTCAACGTGGCGAGCCCTATTTCATCATGCGTTTTGTTGAATTAAGGGCACATCACGACAAAGAGCATGCGGGTATTGGCCACGAGTTCCGCATCCGACTTCTGAAGGAACTGGAGAAATACGGACGCGTCTTCATCACCGCGGAAGGTACGCTTGCGCCTGCGTTTCAGTCGTATCAGATAAACATCGCCGCGCACCGAATTCATCACGCCATGGCCTATGCCCGCATGTTCATAGGAGACAGCCAGAGCATGACTGCCGAAGCGGCCGTGCTCGGAGTACCGGCCATTCGATGCAATACGTTCGTCGGGGTTCTGGCCTGTATCGAAGAGTTAGAGCACCGGTACGGTCTAACCTATGGATTCCGCCCGGGGCAGGAAGATGCCATGCTGGCGAAGATCGTCGAGTTGCTGAACGATCCCGAACTGGCTTCAAAATGGCAAGCCAAACGGCGGACGATGCTTGAGGATAAGGTCGATTTGGCGGCCTGGATGCTGGACTTTCTCGATCGGTATCCCCTGAGTTACCACGAGTACATCGAGGCCCAGAAAATGACGAAAGGCGGCTGATGCGCATATTCAACATAGTGGGAGCACGGCCCAACTTCATCAAGATAGCCCCGATACTTCGCGCGCTTCAACACGTATCGGGGTTCGAATCGGTTCTCGTCCACACAGGGCAGCATTATGACCGTGTAATGTCGGACCTCTTGTTCGAGCAGCTGGGCATACCGGAGCCCGACCATTCACTGAACGTCGGGTCGGGAACTCACGCACGCCAGACTGCCGAAGTCATGATACGGCTCGAAGAATTGATGCTGGCGGACCGTCCAGATTTGGTGATGGTCGTGGGCGATGTGAATTCCACGTTGGCTGGTGCGCTTACTGCCGCCAAACTTAACGTTCCCGTTGCGCACGTTGAAGCGGGCCTGCGAAGTTATGACATGACCATGCCGGAGGAGATAAATCGTCTCCTTACGGATCATCTTTCTCGGTTTCTTTTCGTCAGTGAGCCTTCCGGAATGGCGAATCTGGAAAAGGAAGGACTTCGAAAGGACCAACAGGCGTTGCTCGTTGGCAACGTCATGATAGATTCTCT
>ENA-UOXR01000512-UOXR01000512.1-bioreactor-metagenome-genome-assembly--contig:-NODE-512-length-47622-cov-16.876490_pt1 | contig 47622 bp, 46 predicted proteins | sample MGYA00238164_ERZ764825 | MGnify/ENA primary metagenome ERZ764825 (study PRJEB28920, sample SAMN05720171) | bioreactor metagenome | isolation source: Anaerobic biogas reactor | place: USA:Washington... | reverse complement strand
GGGGGATTCGAACCCCCGGCCTCTTCCGTGCGAAGGAAGCGCGCTCCCTCTGCGCTACAGCCCCGGCAGACCAACGGCGATTATTGTAATGAGCGGAGGGCGACTTGTCAAGCGCCCCAAGGTGAGATAATCTAAGACTTTCAAATCGAAACAGTCGGGATGGGTGATGTACCGTGTCCTTCGGACCGGAACTCTTTACGGCGATAGCCCGCTCCTTTGAAGAATCAGTCCTTCCTTGCAGGATAGGGAAAATAGAAACAGGGGATACCTGGGCAGCTTTCCGTCTTTCCTCCGGGAAGGACCGGTGGTTTCTTTTTTCGTGGAATCCAGGGAGCTACGGCTGCGGGCTTGTCGGAGAGGACGGCATCGCCTCCCTGAAAAAAACGAGGGGCTCCCGGTCCTCCTTCGGCGAGGCCTTGAAGAGAAACTTACAGAACGCATCGATCCTGTCGGTACGCCAGCTGAACAGCGACCGAGTCCTTGTTTTCGCCGCCGAGCGGCTGGTGGGGGCCGGCTTTTCCGTTCGGCTGAGCCTCGTCTTCGAAGGAACCGAAAGGAACAGCAACCTCGTCATCCTGGACGAAACCGGCTCCATTCTCGAACCGGCAAAACATATCCACGGGGACATGAACAGGTACAGGATGATCCTTCCAGGGATCGCCTACACTCCCCCGCCGCCCCTGAAGGGGAAAAGCCTCGAGGAAACGGGGGGGCTTAAGGGACCGGAAGATCTCAGGGAACTCAGGGGCATAGGCAAAGGTCTCTCCGGCATTCTTTCCCGTTCCTGGGACAGCCGTCCGGTGCCGGTCTGGAACAACATGCTGGCGCGGCTTCTGTGCGGAGGAGAACGGCAACTCCTTCTTCAGCGGCACGACAGCCTCCTTACCGTTTTTCCCGAACCCCTCCCGTCCTGTGAGGTGCTTTCCGGGCCCCTTCTTGAGCGGTGCGGGGAGGAAGTGCTGTCTTCCTATTTTCTCGGACAGCGGGAACGGGTTCTCTCCGGAGTGAAAAAGGGCCTTGAAAAGGAAATCAGAAGCAGAAAACGGCACAGGGACGGCCTGGAGAACCAGATCCGCCTCTCCGAGCGGGGGGGCGAGTTCCTGAAGATGGGCAACCTGCTTCTTGCCGCGGGAGAGAGGATACCTGCAAGGGCCAGGGAAGTTGAACTACAGGACTGGGAAACGGGGGAACTCCTCCTGGTTCCCCTCGATGAAAACCTCACGGCCTCCCAGAACGCCGAGAGGTATTTCAGGAAATACAAGAAGGGGAAGGTCGACAGGGACGCCGTGAAGAAGGCAATATGGTCTATCGACGAGGGCATCAGCGAACTCGAAGAACAGATCGAGACACTGGAATCCATCGATGACCCGGATCTTCTCTCCGTATCAGCCCGGGATGTCATGGAGTGGCTCGCCCCGAAAAGAACAACTGCCGGCAGGAAGCACAAGACGGTCCCTCCGCCCCACATCAGGCTTGAAAACGGGGGGGACCTCATTTTTATCGGCCTGAACGCAAGGGGCAATCGGCACGTCACTTTCAAGGTCGCCGCTCCGACCGATTTCTGGTTCCACGTCCACGAAATGCCGGGAGCCCACGTCATCCTCAAGACGGCGGGAAAGGACGAATCTCCGGCGGATTCCTCCGTGGAAATTGCGGCGTCCCTGGCGGCATGGTTCAGCAGGGCGAAGAATTCCGGAAAAGTGCAGGTGGACTACACGGAAAAGAAAAACGTCCGGTCCATCCCCGGAAGCGCCATCGCCCACGTGACCTACGTCCATCCAAGGACGATCCTTGTCAGTCCGGAGAGGTGGAAAGAATATCCCGAAGCTGCCCGGTCAAGGCAGCTGGAAGGCAGGATGTGAAGAAGAGCCGTTTCCCTGTTTTCGGGTGAAGAAAGGACAGCTTCCAGGAGTGCAGGAAAACCCTCCCCGCGGAAGCTGCCTTTTTTTTATCTGCGCCGTAGAGCACGTCCCCCACGATGGGGTGTCCCATAGAACTCAGGTGGACCCGGATCTGGTGCGTTCTGCCAGTGGCGATGTCGCACTCTAGAAAGGAATAGCCGTCACGGACCCACAGCCTTCGGTAGTCGGTGAGGGCAGGCTTCCCGTCTTCCACCACCGCCATGCGGAGCCTGTTTGACGGGCACCGTCCGATGGGGGCATCGATGCGTCCCGAAGGTTTTTTCACCCTGCCGTGTACGAGGGCAAGGTACTGTTTCCGGACTTCCCTCAGCCGGAACTGGTTCTGCAGGTTTTCCAGTATTTCCTGCTCCCTGGCGACCACCAGAAGCCCTGAGGTGGACGCGTCGAGCCTGTGCACTATCCCGGGCCGGAGAACGTTGTTGAAGGAACCGAAATCGCGGAAACGGTGGAGCAGACCGTGCACAAGGGTTCCGTGTCGGTTTCCCGGGGCGGGGTGGACCACCACACCGCTCGGCTTGTCGACCACGATGAGCCACTCGTCCTCGTAGACCACTCCGAAAGGGACCTCCTCCGGCTCGAGATCGAGAGACTCCGGAGGAGGAAGCGTCACTTCCGCCGCTATCCCCGGGACCATTTTCATTCCGGGCTTGGCTTTCCTGGGGGGAAGAAGACGAACATTCCCGTCTTCCACGAGCTTTCTCGCGAAATTCCTGGTAATCCCCAGCCTGGAGGAAAGAAAGACATCGAGGCGGATGCCCCTGTCTTCCTCTCCGGCAGCAATGGTTTCCGTTCCGTTTTCGGGACTGTCGGGGAACCCCCCGTCGTCGTCTTCACAGGAAGAAGAACCGACGGGGGGAAGATCCTCCATCATGAAGAACGACCGGCAGGCTCAGGCGGAAAGGACTGCCGAGCACCTCGGGCACAGCCCGTTTTCGTCGCCTTCCTCGGTATACTGCCAGCACCTGGGGCACTTTTCGCCCCCGGCCTTGTCCACCCCGATCCGGAGACCTGTCTCCTCATCTTCCCGGACCACAGCCATGTCTCCGATCATCTCAACCCAGCGGAAGCCTGAGACGATGGAAAACACCCTGAGATCTTCGTCGGAGAAAAGGGAGGCTGCCTCGGGGGCCTCTTTTCGCTCCACCTCGACCCTGGCGTCCAGCGAATGGCCGATGATGCCCGCGCTTCTCGCCTGCTCCAGGACCCGGCTCACTGCCGCCCGCACGGTGAGGACCTTCGCCCATTTCTCTTCGAGCTGTTTCCCTTCGGTCACAGCAAAGGATTCCGGCCAGTCCGAAAGGAAGATGCTTTCGGGGAGCTTCGTGTCAATCTTCCGCATTTCCTGCCAGACTTCCTCGGCGGTGAAGCTGAGGACCGGGGCCAGCATCCGGATAACCGCCGAAAGGACAAGCCACATGGCCGTCTGGCCGCTTCTCCTCGAAAGGGAATCGGTCCCGTCGGCGTACATCCTGTCCTTGCTCGAATCCAGGTAGAAGGAGCTGAGCTCGTTCACGCAGAACTGGTGGATGGCGAAGGTCGGCACGTGGAACTCGTAGTCGTCGTAGGCCACGTTCGCCCTTTCGATGACTCCGTTGAGCTTCTGCAGGATCCACCGGTCCATCTCCGTCATTTTTTCCACGGGGACGGAGTGGCTCTCAGGGTCAAATCCCTTCAGGTTGGCGAGGAGGTACCGGGCGGTATTCCGGATTCTCCGGTACGATTCGCTCAAATTCTTGACGATCCCCTGGGAGATGCGGATGTCGTTCCGGTAGTCCGTAGAAGCCACCCAGAGCCTCAGTATGTCCGCTCCGTACTCGTTGATGACCTCCTGGGGCGCAACCACGTTCCCCAGGGATTTCGACATCTTCTTGCCCTCGCCGTCGACGATGAAACCGTGGGTGAGCACCTGCTCGTAGGGAGGCCTGCCGTACATCCCCACGGAGGTGAGGAGGGACGTCTGGAACCAGCCGCGGTGCTGGTCGCTTCCCTCGAGGTACATGTCCGCGGGCCATTTCAGTTCCGGCCTGACCTTCAGAACGGCGGCGTGGCTCGATCCGGAATCGAACCACACGTCCATGATGTCCTTTTCCTTGGTCAGGTGCTTTCCGCCGCAGTGGGGACAGAAACACAGCTCCCCGAGGAGGTCTTCGGGGGTCTTGCTCCACCAGGCGGAGCAGCCTTCCTTCTCCACGTGCTTCTGTACCGCAAGAACCCGGTCTTCGGTGAGGACGGGCTTTCCGCAGTCGTCACAGTAGAAGGCGGGGATAGGCACACCCCAGATCCTCTGCCTGCTGATGCACCAGTCCGACCGGTCGCGGACCATGTTGTAGATCCTTTCCTTGCCCCATTCAGGAATCCAGCGTACGTCCTCCTCGATACAGCGGAGGGCTTCTTCGCGGAAATTCGACACGGAGACGAACCACTGGTCCGTGGAACGGAAGATGACGGGTTTCTTGCACCTCCAGCAGTGAGGGTAGGAATGGGAAATGGAGCCGTGGCCGAGAAGCCTGCCGCTCCCGGTCAGTATCTCAAGGATCTTTGCCGATCCGTCCTTGAGAGAGAGACCGTCCACCAGTCCCGTCCCCTGCTTGAAATATCCCTTGTCGTCCACGGGGTTGTAGACTTCAATCCCGTACTTGACACCGGATTCGTAGTCCTCCACGCCGTGGCCCGGTGCGGTATGGACGCATCCGGTTCCCGTATCGAGAAGAACGTAATCGGCGAGGAGAATAAGGATTTCCCGGTCGGGGTAGAAGGGATGGACCGCTTTCTTCCCTTCGAGATCCCTTCCTCTGACCGTCAGGATCTCTTCCCCGAAAGAAAGTCCCGTCTCTTTTTCCACGCTCTTCCTGAGGGCCTTTGCGAAGAGGTAAACTTTTTCTCCGGAACGGAAAAAGGAGTATTCATGATCTCCGCCGATGGCCACCGCCATGCTTGCGGGCAGCGTCCAGGGGGTTGTGGTCCAGACGATGACGTTCACGTCCAGGCCCGAGAGAGAAGGGTGGATCTCCTCGGCCCCGGGGAGGGAATAGGCGACGAAGATGGACGGAGACGTTTCGTCCCAGTACTCGATTTCCGCCGCTGCGAGGGCCGTCTGGCAGTCGATGCACCAGTAGACGGGCTTCTGTCCCTTGTAGACGAGGCCTTTCTTCACAAGCTCCGCGAAGGCCCCGAGCTGGGCAGCTTCGTACTGGGGCTTGAGGGTCATGTAGGGATTCTCCCAGTCTCCAAGCACACCGAGGCGGATGAACTCCTCCCTCTGCACGTCCCGGAACTGGAGGGCGTATTCCGTGCATTTCTCCCTCAGGAAAACAGGGTCCACGGTATCCTTGTTCACCTTCAGCGTCTTGAGAACGTGAAGTTCGATGGGAAGGCCGTGGGTATCCCAGCCGGGAACGTAGGGGGCGTAATACCCTTTCATGGCCTTGAACTTGGGGATGAAATCCTTCAGTATCTTGTTGAAGGCGGTTCCGATGTGAATGTGTCCGTTGGCGTATGGGGGGCCGTCATGAAGAACAAACGAAGGTGCTCCTTCCCTGTTTTTCAGCATCTTTCCGAAAATGTCCCGTTCTTTCCAGAAGTCGAGGAAACCGGGTTCTCTTTTCGCAAGATTCGCCCTCATGGGAAAATCAGTTTCCGGAAGGTTCAGCGTCTTTTTGTAATCCCTATTCATGCAGCTACCCCCTTGTGTAATAGGCGAAACCGTCCCCCTGTGCCAAGAGGACGGCATAAAAGTCGAGGCTATTTTAGCATAGTGAGAAAAAAATCCCTACAAAAGCCTTCTCCGGAGTGTCCCTTTCCCTGCCTCGGATTGGGAAAAACCTGTCACGGAACCGGATGACTCAGAAAAGTCCGGACAGAAACCTCATGGCAAAACTCGCCGTTTCCGCCCGGAAGAGCAGTACACTGTCCGGATACAACCTGTAGAGCTTGATTTCCTCGCCGCCCAGGAACAGAGAATTTCTGCCGAGGAGGCAGTTCCCCACCCTGTACCGGATTGAAGAGAATACTGCCCGGCCCCCCTGAACCGTCATCCAGTCCTTGCCCTGGAGGAAGCGGCCGTTCCCGGGAGCTTCTGCGGGCAGCCCGGCGTTATGGGACCGGATGCGCTCTTCCCACTGCCGGATGAGGCCGCCTACCACCCTGTACTCCCCTTCAACGGGAGTCAGCTCCACCGAGTGAATGAACCGGAGAACAAAAGGAAGCCCGGATGGGAGGGTTTTGCGGAAGACCTCTTCGCCGCTTTCCAGGGTAACCTTCAGGAAATTGGCGGGAGCCGTCAGGAGGTGGAGAAAAAACAATAAAAAAAAGACCACGAGAATCCTTTGGAAAAAGGCCTTCTTCATGGACTTTCACTCCGTTTCCGGTTCATGATGAACGGAACAAATAATGGCGAGCCTGGGCCGATTCGAACGGCCGACCTACAGCTTAGGAGGCTGTCGCTCTATCCTCTGAGCTACAGGCCCGCGCCTGTCCTTCCACGGAAAGGGAAAAAACCCGTTCAGCCCCCGTTTCCGTGAACAGGGGAAATAGTACCATCCCTCCGGCAAAAATTCAAGCCAGAGGGGAAAAACAGCCCCTCCGGGTCAGCGCGGCTGCTCCAGCCCGTCGAGAAACTCTTTCAGCACCCTGGCATGGTTGTAAAATGGATCCTTCGCCCCGTACACGAGGGTCACCGTCCCATTTCGTGCCCGTTCCATGAGAGTTTCCACGGGACCAGAATTTCCGGCGAGTTCCTCAAGGTACATGCTCCTGAAGGCTTCCCACTTCGCCGGGTCGTGGCAGAAGTCCTTTCTCAGTTCCGGGCTCGGAGCGATCTCCTTCAGCCAGAGGTCGATCCGGGCCGCATCCTTCGTAATGCCCCTGGGCCACAGCCTGTCCACAAGGATCCTGGCGCCGTCTTCCGGAGAGCAGGGGTCGTACACCCGCTTCAACAAAAAATTCACCGTCTTTTCCTCCCTTCTCCGCCCGGCTGAATCCCGGTATGTTTCTCCCAGGGAACCGCCTCAGCCCCGAAGAGCCGTTCCGAGCTGTCCGTAAAGTTCCCGCCATGCCTGCGCTGCTTCTCCGAAAAGCCTTCCGGACAGAAGGACATCCTCTTTCATCCGCGAAACGAGCTGCTCCGGGGAATCGAATTTTTCCTCGTCCCGGAGGAACTCCTCGAAGAAGACAGCTATTTTTTTGCCGTACAGTGAACCGTTGTAGCCGATAATGTGCGTTTCCGCCCGTATTCCCCGTTCTTCCTGCAGGAAGGTGGGGTTCACCCCCACGTTGAGGGCCCCTGGCATCCACGTGGAGTCCACAAACACCGAAACGCAGTACACCCCTCTTCTCGGCATCACCTTTTCAGGGGGATAATGGATATTGGCTGTGGGGAAGCCGAGCTTCGCTCCTCTTCCGTCTCCCGGCACCACCGTTCCTTCAAAGAAAAAGGGGTATCCCAGAAGACGCTTTGCCAGGGCCACGGAACCATGGGCGACATGGCTTCGGATCGAGCTGCTTCCCACTTTCTCCCCGTCAATTGAGAGGGGGTCGGCTTCCTCGAAGAGCCACCCTTTCGCCTCCGAGCTCTTCCGGAGGAAGGCTGTATCGCCTACCCTGTCTCTGCCGAACCGGAAGTCCTTTCCCACCACTATGCCTGTGACCGGAAGAAGGTCTTCGATATAGTCCAGGAATTCCGACGGAGACATCCCGGCAATTTCAGGGGTGAAAGGAATTTTCAACGTCCTTGGGATATGGAGGAAGCGGGCAAGGACATCCCGCTCCGGTTCTGTGAAGAGAACCGGTATTTCCCTGCCCTTTATCACGTTTCCGGGATGGGGGGAGAAGGTGACCACTCCCCAGTCGCCGGCGTTTCCAGCCGGGAGCCGCGCGGCCATGGCGGCCGCAGTCTCGAGAAGACGGCGGTGACCGAGGTGAAAGCCGTCAAAGGCACCGAGGATCAGGATCATGTATTCTCCTCCAGAAGAATGTTCGTCTTGGGTTCGTAGAGGCCGCAGGGGAGCAAATTTCCCCGGCTGAAGAGCCTTTCTCCGAGGACCACTGCCTTCCCCCCCGGATCCCCGTCTCCAGGGGACAGCGGAACAAGGTCCGAAAGAAGAACGGCCTTTCCTGCGAAAAGCGCCGCGTCCGTCCCGGAGCCGCAGGAAAAGGAATAATACTGGACGGCCAGCTCGGAAAGAGGCCTCATGTACCTTGAGAAATCCGCTGCTCCCGATTCGAGCCTGTCGAAGGCCAGGGCCTCGTCCTGCCGAAAGCGCCCGATGGACCGCCGCGCGAGAGAGAGGACGTACGCCCCGCATCCCAGAGCCCTGCCTATGTCCCGGACGATGCTGCGAACATACGTTCCCTTGCGGCAGCGGATGCGGAGGCCGAAGGAGCGGACCTCGCCGGCCTCCTCCGTGAGGCGGATGGATGATATGTGCACCGGTCTGGGCGAGATGGCCGGGCTTTCACCGGACCGGGCGATTCTGTGAGCCCTCTCGCCGTTGACCCGGACTGCGGAAATGTCGGGAGGCGTCTGGAGGCGGGTTCCGAGAAAGGAGGGAAGAAGGGCGGCCAGCCTGCCGCCTGCGTCCGGCGGAACGGGCCCCGAGAACACCGTGTCGCCGGAAAAGTCGTCCGTGGACCGTTCTTCTCCCAGGCGAAAACGGACATCATAGACCTTCGGAAGCCCCATGACGAGGTCGCTTGTCCGGGTGGCCCCTCCCACGAGGAGGACCAGGAGGCCTTCGGCCGTGGAATCCAGGGTCCCTCCGTGCCCGACCTTCACGCCTTTTCCGAGACGTCTGCGGAGCGCCGCCACGCAGGCGGTGCTGCGGATTCCCCCGGGCTTATCGAGCAGAAGCACTCCGCAGACTGTCATTTTTCTCCTCCAGAAGGGCTGTGAGCGATTTGACGGCTTCCGCCAGGGGCAGGGGAAGCCTGCACCCAGCCGCCTGGGGGTGTCCGCCGCCGCCGAAGGCGTGGGCTATTTCGGAAGCGGAAAGGGCGCCCCTCGAGCGGAGGCTCGCCCTGACGCAGTCGTCGTCCTCTACAAGGAGAACGGCAAAGGAAACGGACCTGACGGTGAGAAGCTCGTTGACCAGGAATTCCGTCTCGGAGGGACTGCTTCCGGTATCCTGGAAATCGGTCTTCCCGATCCAGGTTACGGCAGCGAAAGAACCGGCGGACCTCACTCTTTCGAGCGCTCTGCCTCGAAGGCGGAGCCCTCCCATGGTCCTGCTGCATCGAATCAGTTGGTCGATCCTTTCAGGGGCGACGCCGAGAGAAAGAAGGTCCCCCGCGGCCTGGTGCGTCCTGGGCGTGGTGCAGGAGAACGCGAAGCTGCCGCAGTCGGTGACAATGGCGGTGTACAGGGCCTCCGCAGCTTCCAGGGGAATGGGGATACCCCAGCTCCGGAGGAGCATCCAGCACATTTCCCCCACGGACGACGATGCGGGGTCCACCCATACAAGAGTCCCGAAACCTTCGTTGTCGTGATGATGATCGATGTTCACAAGAGGAACGCCGTCGGGCAGACTGGAAAGGCCGGCCACCGAACGGGCTGCCGTTGATGTGTCCAGGGCCACGACCACGGTGTCCCGGTCGGGGGACAGGGAGCCGAGCGGGACACCGGGAAGGAAACTGCCAGTCCCTGCAAGAAACATGTAGCTCTCCGGCACCGGATCCGGACCTCCCCAGACGACATCCTTGCCAAGCGAGCGGCCGGAGGACCACAGGGCGCTCCCGCATCCGAGGGTGTCGCCGTCGGGCTTTGTGTGGGAAAGCAGAATCCAGCGGGAGGCACCGGCAAGAAGGCGAATGATCCTTGAAGCCTCTTCACACAGAGAAAGGGAAGCAATTCCTTCCATGGTCATTCCCCGCTTTCCGGGTATTCCTCTTCGTCGTCGTCCGTTTCATCCGGATCATCCCGATCGTCGGCTTTCAGCGAGTCCAGCAGGCGGTCCATCACCCTGCCGTACTCCTCGCTGATGTCCTCATGAAAGGAAAGGGCCGGGATCTGCCTCAGGCTGAGCTGCCTGCCCAGCATGGTCCGCAGAGCCCCCGCTGCGGAGTCCAGGGATTTCTTTACATCCCCCCGGATGGAGGGGTCCACCGTGGTGAAATAGACCCTGGCAGTTTCCAGGTCACGGGAACAGTCCACTTCAGTAATAACGGCAAGCTTTGCCGTTTCATTCTTCACCCGCAGTTCCAAAAGAAGGGAAATTTCCCTCTGCATCTGCTTGTTGATTCTTTGCATCCGAAAGCTCGTCATAGCCGGTTACCTCGCGCCAGTGATGAATTATGGAAAACTCCCCGGATTCCTCCTCGCCGCACAGAAAAGAGAAGACCGCTTCCAGCCTTTCTTCCGCCATGGCGGCACCCGATGCAACGGCGGAAACTCCGAGAAAGACGTCGGACCTGTTGCCGTCGGGCCCCAGGTCCATGGCAGAAACGTTCCACCGGCCCCGAATCCGGTCAATGAGGGACTTCGTCACCCTCCGCCTGTCCTTCACGCTTCTGCTTCCAAGGACCACGAGAGAGACAAAGAGCACCCCCGAGAACAAAGCCGTTTTTCCGCGGTTACGAGAGATGGCGCTTCTCCTCCACGATTTCGTAGGCTTCGAGGATGTCTCCTTCCTCGAAATCCTGGTAGTTGGACAGGCTGATCCCGCATTCGTAGCCGGCCGCCACTTCTTTGGCGTCATCCTTGAACCGCCTGAGGTTTGACAGGGAACCGTCCCAGAGGACGATGCCGCCCCGAATGAGCCGGACCTTTGCATTCCGTCGGATAATGCCTTCCAGCACGTAGCTTCCCGCGATCTTTCCTGCCTTGGGAACCTTGATGACCTGCCGGATTTCCGCCTGGCCGATGGTGTTCTCCTTGATGGTGGGCTTGAGCATGCCCTCGAGTGCCGCCTTCACGTCGTCGATGGCGTCGTAGATGATATTGTAAAGCCGTATCTGGACACCCTCAGCTTCCGCAACTTTTTTCGCGTTGGCGTCAGGACGGACGTTGAAGCCGATGATGACCGCGTTGGAAGCCGAGGCGAGCATCACGTCGGATTCGGCGATGCGGCCGACGCCCCGGTGCACAATATTGATGCCCACCTCGTTGGTGGCCATTTTCTCAAGGGATGCCGCGAGGGCTTCGCTGGACCCCTGGACGTCGCACTTCAGCAGGAGGTTGAGCTGGGGGATATCCCCTTCCTTGAGCTGGGAATAAAGATCTTCGAGGCTGAGTTTTCTGGGGCCTCCCTGCTGGGCGTTTCGAAGGTCCTGCTCCCTGGAGTTCAGGGCATCCCGGGCTATTCTCTCGTTCTCTACCGAGGTGAAAACCTCACCGGGCTGAGGAACGGTGGTCAGGCCGAGAATCTCCACGGGTGTGCTCGGTCCCGCGCAGTCGATCATTTTTCCTTCCGAGTCTATCATGGCCCGGATTTTGCCGCAGGCAGAGTCAAAAAGAAGGATATCGCCCTTGCAGAGGGTCCCTTCCTGCACCAGGACGGTCGCCACGGGGCCCTTGCCCTTGTCGAGCTTCGCCTCGACGACCACGCCCCGGGGTTTCACAGTGGGGTCCGCCTTCAGCTCTTCCATCTCCGCCACGAGGAGTATCATCTCGAGAAGCTGGGGCATGCCCTGGCCGCTCTTTGCCGAAACTTCCACCATGATGGTGTTTCCGCCCCACTCCTCGGGTGCGAGACCGATGTCCGAGAGTTGCTGGCGGACTCGGTCCGGCTTGGCGGCAGGCTTGTCGATCTTGTTGATGGCGACGATGATGGGGACCCCAGCCGCCTTCGCGTGGTTAATGGCCTCCCTGGTCTGGGGCATCACGCCGTCGTCCGCCGCCACCACGAGAATGGCGATGTCCGTCGCCTGGGCTCCCCTGGCCCTCATTGACGTGAACGCCTCGTGTCCCGGGGTGTCGAGGAAGACGATTTCCTTCCCCTCGTGCATGACGGTGGAAGCTCCTATGTGCTGGGTGATTCCGCCGGCTTCCCGGGCGGTGATGTTCGTCTTCCGGATGAAGTCGAGCAGGGTTGTTTTTCCGTGGTCAACGTGCCCCATGACGGTGACGATGGGAGGGCGGGGCTCCATATGATCACCATGGAACAGGGCTCTCTTGATGACGGTGCATGTTCCGTCGGCGCCTTCCTGATCGGCCTCGTCCCCACATGCCATGGTGAGCACCACGTTGTAGGCGTCCTGCAGAACCTTCAGGCTTTTTTCGTCCACAGGACTGTCCGCCGGGATCATCAACCCTGCGGAGATAAGGCACTTCACCGCTTCCGCAGGAGAGATGCCGATGAGCTGGGCAACAGCCTTAACTGTGGATCCTCTTGAAACTTCGAAAGAATCTGTTTTTATCACGCTGCGCTCCTCTTCCTTTTTCCCAGGCCCTTGGGTACCGGAAACCCCTCCGAGGGATTCCTCCACAAGCTGGGCGATATCGTTGTCAATGGAACTCATGTGGCTCTTAACGTCAACCCCGAGATCGATCAATATATCGAGCAGCTCCTTATTGCTTTTCCCGAGCAGTTTGGCCAGTTCATACACCCGGATTTTACTCATTACTGTCTCCCCCTTCCGCAAGCAGTTGCGAAATAGAACGTGCAAAGCCGCTGCGTAACGGTAAAGCAACAACCTTCACATTTCCTGAACCGATAGCCGCAGAGAGTTCGCTTCCGGAAATATCCGGCAGAACAGTGATCGTGCTTTTTTCTGCAAACCTCCCATTCTGGAGGGACCGGTAGAAAGACGATTCCCCTTCTCCTGCGAAAAGCACCATAAGCGATTCTCCCCGGGCCAAGGAAGATTTTACTATATCCTGACCAATTTGCAGGATGTTCGCTCTTCGCGCCATGCCGAAAACCGAGAGCAGGGCTTCCTTGCGGTTTTTCACTGCCCTTTTTCTCCGCTTTCAGCTTCGGCAGCCATTTTCAGGAGAGTGTCGTATAACCCGGCGTCCACTTTCACCCTGAGGGCTTTTGAAAGGGCATCCCTTTTCCGGGCGCTGAGAATGCATTCTTCCTTGAGGCACACGTAGGCGCCCCTTCCGGGAAGCCTGCCGGAAGGGTCCACGGAAACCTCTCCCGCAGCGTTGCGGGCAATTCTCAGCATCTCCCTCTTGGGGGATTCCTCCCTGCATCCGACGCAGGTCCTGGGCCGCCGCCGCATCATGGCCGTCCCTCTATTCGGCACCGCTGTCGTCTATGATGTCCTGGAAAATGTCATGGAGCGTCGGCATTCTCTCCGGTTCCAGGGCATTGATGTCAATCTTCCATCCCGTGAGCCTCGCGGCCAGGCGCACATTCTGCCCGGCCTTGCCGATGGCGAGGGACAGCTGGTCAGGACGTGAAAAGACTGTAACTGCCTTCTCCTGCTCCAGAATTGGTTCGATCTTGACGATCTTCGCGGGGGAGAGAGAGTTCCTGATATACTGGAGGGGATCGCTGCTCCAGATGATCACGTCCACCTTTTCGCCGCACAGTTCCTTGCTGATGGACTTGATCCTGGCCCCGTTGTTCCCCACGCAAGCTCCCACGGGATCCACGTTCATGTCGAGGGTCTGGACCGCCACCTTGGCTCTCGCCCCTGCCTCGCGGACGATGTTCTTGATCTCGATGACCCCTTCCTGTATCTCGGGAACCTCGAGTTCAAGAAGCTTTCTCAGCAGGCCGGGATGGGTGCGGGAAACGACGATCCTGGGTCCCCGCGTTGTCTGGCGCACGTCAAGGAGGTAAAACTTGAGCCTTTCGCCGGGAATGTACTTTTCATTCACGATGCGCTCTTCCCTGGGGAGAATTGCTTCAGTTCGGTCGTTGAGGCGGATGAGCACCTGGTCGTTCTCCGATTTGAAGACCACGCCGGTAACAAGGTCCCCGACCCGGTCCGAGAACTCCTCGAAAATGATCTGCCGCTCGGCGTCCTTCAGCCTCTGGATGATGACCTGCCGGGCCGTCTGGGCCGCAATTCTGCCGAAATTTTCGGGATTTTTCTCTATGCGGATGAAATCGCCCTCGGTCACGTCCACGAACCCCTGGGCCTGGGCGTCGGCAAGGGAGATTTCCGTATCCGGCGACACGACATCCGCCACGATGTGCTTCACTTCACAGATGGAGATATCGCCGTTCTCCGTATCGATATGGACCTCCACCTCCTGGTTCCCGCCCTGGTATTTTCTATATGCCGAGATAAGGGCCGCCTCCAGGCTGGAAGCGATAACCTCCTGGGACAGTCCCCTCTCTTTCGTGATCTGGGCCAAAGCGCGGACGAAATCACGCCCAAGCTGCATTTATGAACTCCTCCTTTTATCCTGCTTATCCTGTTCCTCATACACAAGGGTGCCCTTGGTTATCGTTTCAAAGGGGATATGGACCGTTTCATCCTCATCCGATCCTCTGCCTGTCTCCACCTGCAGAAGGACCGTCCCGTCCTCCCCCGCTCCCAGGAGGAGACCCGTGAACCGTTTCTGTCCGCCGATTTCCTGCCTGGTCCTGACCTTGATTTTCTTTCCGGAGAATTTCCGGTAGTCCTCAAGAGAAAAGAGAGGGCGTTCGATCCCCGGGGAACTCACCTCCAGGTAAAACTGGCCGCGGACATACTCCTCGTTTTCATCCAGGAAACGGTTCAATGCCCTGGAGACGGTTTCGCAGTCCTTGACCAGGATTCCTCCGAGAGAATCTATATATATCCTCAGAATAGTCCGACGTTCCTCGTTTCCGAGGGTAATGCCCACGCATTCGTAACCGAGCCCCTCGACTATTTTCCGAAGGGCGCTGAAATTCTCTTTTCCCCTGTCGTCATCCATGCCCATCTCTCCCTGCAGGCCTATTAAAAAACAAAGAGTGGGGAAACCCACTCTTTGAAAAGACTCTCCGAAGAAACACCACATTGAAGTATAGCACATTATTGGGAATAAATACAACGTCCTTTCCGTTACAGGCAAAAGTCGGAGATGAACTCCGGCCACCATTCGTCCAGGTTCGCCTCGAAATCCATGGGATCGTCAGCAGACAGAAAATCCTCTGCTATCGATTCTTCCACGAGGCCCGGAAGATCGAGGACTCCCATCCACGCGTGCTCGTCCTCGAATATGTTCCGTTCAAAAACCTTCGCTCCCTGCATGGAAGGATCCCCTCCTTTCCGGCCGCAGAATTACTCCACCCAGTAGTTCGGGGCTTCCTTGGTCACCACCACGTCGTGGGGATGATTCTCCTTGACCGAGGCTGCGGAGATCCTCACGAACCGCGCCTTTTCCTGAAGGTCAGGGATATCCTTCGCCCCCACGTACCCCATTCCCGACCGCAGTCCGCCCGTGAGCTGGAAGACGACCCCGGAAAGGGCTCCCTTGTGGGCGGCAAGGCCCTCGATTCCCTCGGGAACCAGTTTATCACTGCTGGCCCCTTCCTGGAAGTACCTGTCCTTGCTGCAGCCTTCCTTCATTGCCCCGAGAGATCCCATACCCCTGTAGCTCTTGTAGGACCGCCCTCTGTAAATGATCAGCTCTCCAGGGCTTTCTTCCGTTCCCGCAAACAGCGAGCCGATCATGACAGAGTCGGCTCCCGCGGCGAGCGCCTTCACGATGTCGCCGGAGAAGCGGATGCCCCCGTCGGCGATCACTGTCTTTCCCTTCCTGTGGGCAGCCTGGGCAACGTTGTAGATGGCCGCCAGCTGGGGAACGCCGATCCCGGCGATGATCCGGGTGGTACAGATGCTTCCCGGGCCGACACCGACCTTGACGGCGTCGACTCCCGCTTCGATGAGGGCTTCCCCGGCCTCCGCCGTTGCGATGTTGCCCCCGATAAGCACAAGGTCCGGATAGGATGTCCGGAGCATCCTGACGGAATCGAGGACCTTTTTCGAATGCCCGTGGGCGGTGTCCACCACGATGACGTCAACTCCGCTCTTCACCAGGGCGGAAGCTCTTTCCGCCATGTCGGTTCCCACGCCGACGGCAGCGCCGACCCGAAGCCTCCCGCCTCCGTCCTTGGCCGCGTTGGGGAAATCCTTCGCTTTCTGGATGTCCTTTATGGTGATAAGGCCTTTCAGCGTGCCGTTTCCGTCCACGATGGGGAGTTTTTCTACCTTGTATTTCATGAGTATGGACTGGGCATCGGCCAGGGTGGTCCCTTCCGGGGCGGTGATGAGGTTTTCCTTGGTCATCACCCTGGAAATGGGCTGTTCGAAGTCAGTGACGAAACGGAGATCCCTATTGGTGATGATGCCCACAAGTATTTTGCCGCCGTCAACGATAGGAACGCCGGAAATATGGAAATGCTCCATCAGGCCGATGGCCTCGCTCACACTGTCGTCCGGGTGAAGAAAAAAGGGATCGACGATGACGCCCGATTCAGACCGCTTCACCACGTCCACTTCCCTAGCCTGTTTCTCTATGGACATATTCCTGTGGATGATGCCTATCCCTCCCTCCCTGGCGATGGCGATTGCCAGGCGGGACTCCGTAACGGTATCCATTGCGGAGCTGCAGAGGGGAATGTTGAGGGAGATGCTGTCCGTGAGCCTGGTCCTGATGCACACATCGGAAGGGAGCACTTCGCTGTAACTTGGTTCAAGAAGGACATCGTCAAAGGTGAAGCCTTCATAGGCAACGAATTTTTCTTCAAATTTCATGGGGAAACCTCCTTGCCCTTCGGAGGGGGCGAAAAGACTTTGGGAAATTGTAGGCCGAAGCCGGAAAAGAAACAACCCCCCGGAAATAACCGGAGAAATGAAAAGCAGTACAGCAAAGCAGACCTTCGGAGGTCGATACCGTCGCCGAAGGCCCGCTTTTTTTCACCGGGAGTATCGTGTCAGCGCCTTTCCTGCAACTCTTCCTGCTTCAGCTCGCAGGCGGAAAGAGTGGCAGCGGCGTGGCAGATCACGGAAGAGCAGTTTCCCACAGCACCCTCGCCTTCACCGGATTTTGCCTTCAGGTGGACCCTTTTCCTCCATTCCGCGGGAAGGACCTCCTCCATGGTCCGTACCATGTCCTGCAGACGGGAGGAAAGCCGGGGTTCCTGGGCTATCACCACGCAGTCGGCCCATTCGAGGGACCAGCCTGCCGAAGAAGCTCTCCTGGCTGTATCCTCCAGGAGCACAAGGCTCGATATGTCCTTGTATTTCATTTCCGTCGCGGGATACAGGGTTCCTATATCCCCGAGCCCCGCCCCGCCGAGGATGGCGTCGCAGAGGGCGTGGACCAGGGGGTCGCCGTCGGAATGCCCCCTGAAGCCAAGGGGAAAGTCGGGAAAAACAACGCCTCCGAGGGTGAACCGCCTTCCCGGGACAAGAGGGTGGATGTCATAGCCTATCCCCGTCCTGAAGGTCCGCCGGAGCCGGCTTTCGCCGAGGGCAAAATCCTCGGGCCAGGTGATCTTCGTGTTGCTCCGGTCCCCCGGCACGGCTCCGAGGTCATGGCCCGCCCGTATCCAGGCCTCTCCCTCATCCTTCGCACCTTCCCCGTGAGAACGAAGAGCCCGGACCAGTTTCTCCGTCGGGAACCCCTGAGGGGTCTGGGTGAGAAAAAGCCCTTCCCGGGGGAACGGCTGAAAGACACCCGTGGTTTCTTCTTTCTTCAGGGCATCAGACACAGGAAGAAGGGGAACGATCCCCCTCTCCTCCGTCACGGATTCCATGACCCGCAGGCACAGGCCGGTACTGGCAAAAGGCCGTGCGCCGTCGTGAACGAGAACAAAGTCTCCCTTGGCGCACCGGAGGCCGTTGAGGACAGAATCCTTTCTTTCAGCTCCCCCTGCTGTCACGGAGAAAGGGCAGGAAAAGGCCGAAAGCTTTTCCGAAAAAAGGGGCTCGTCACCTGTCGGAACGACAAAGACGACCTCCCTGGCGGCGCCGGCCGCAAAAAGGTTATCGGCAAGGAGGGCGCTCCATTCCCACACCATCCGCCCTCCAAGCCTGCGGTACTGCTTGGGGGCGTCCCCCCCGGCCCGTTCTCCCCGGCCCGCCGCCACCACCACCAGGGAAAAACCGTCCATCAGGACCGGACTTCCTTCCTGACCCGGCCGAAGACCATTCTGCCGGCGGATGTCTGGAGCATGGAGGTGACAACCACCTCCACCCGCTTGCCGATGAAGTTCTCCCCGTCCTCGACCACGAACATGGTGCCGTCGTCCAGGTAGCCCACCCCCTGGTGGGGCTCCTTCCCTTCCCGGATGACGTCGATGATGATGGTCTCTCCGGGAAGGAGCATTGGTTTCAGCGCGTTGGCGAGGTCGTTTACATTGAGTACCCTGATGCCCTGTATCTGGGCGAGCTTGTTGAGGTTGTAGTCCGTGGTGAGAATCTGGCCGCCGAGCCTGGCCGCAAGGGCAACAAGCCCGCTGTCCACCGATTCGGCCTTAAGGTTTTTCAGGGGCGTGTCGGGTATTTCGACCTGGAGTTCGCCCAGGCGCTGGAGCTCGTTCACTACGTCCAGGCCCCTCCTGCCCCTGGTTCTCCTCGCGGGGTCGGTGGAATCAGCGACGGCCTGAAGCTCCAGGAGAACGAACTGGGGGATGATGATCACTCCCTCTAGAAACCCCGTCCTGGCGACGTCCAGGATCCTTCCGTCAATGATGACGCTTGTGTCGAGGATCTTTCGTCCGGCGCACCACCGGCTCTCTTCGGGGGACAGCCGCATTTCCTCATCGTCGTGCCTGTCCCGCTGCCCCCTGATCATGGAGATTTTTTCCTTCAGACCCTGTATGGGCCCCAGGACATGGGGGAGGTCGCTCTGGCGTTTCAGCATGATTCTCGCGCCGAGATACCCGAGGACAATGTTCAGGATCAGCGCAAGATAGCTGCCGAAGAGAAGATCAGAAAAGGGAAGGGCCACGAGATTCGCAATGATGAGTCCGACGATCACGCCGATGGTAGCGGCTGTGATCTCGGACCAGCTGGTGTTCTTCAGGTGTGTTTCAAAAAATGTTCCCATAAGACCGAGCATCCGCAAAAAAACGGGAGAAAGCATCAAGCCGAGTGAAGCGAATAAAACCACCGATAGTACGGTAAGAAAAATTTTTCCGGGAAACCACAGCGGCAGCCATGATTTCCCTGCAATGAACCAGTCTTCCGGAAGAAGGGGAAAAAGAAGCTGGGCCACCTGGGCTCCGATCATGCCTCCCAAAAGAAGAACAAGCCCGGAAAAGATCATCCTGACTATCTTCCCAAAACCCTCCGTCATAGTTTCACCTCTCTTGCAGCCGGTCGTTCCCCTTCCCCGCCGGGAAGGGGCAATAAAATCCAGGGGCGCTCCGTTTCAAACGGAAGGGAAAAGTCATTCTTTTCTTTTTACGGATACCCGTGATTCGAGGGAGGCGAGAAGGGTCGTCCTGTCGGCATACTCTATGCTTCCTCCCACGGGCAGGCCGTAGGCCAGCCGCGAGATGGAGACGTCGGTCTCTCCAAGCCGGTCGACTATGGCATGGTATGTCAGGTCTCCTTCGATCCTCGGGTTCGTGGCGATGATCACCTCCCTCACACCCTCTTCCCCGATACGACGCACGAGCCTGGCGAGACATTCCTCGTCCAGATCCTCGCCGTCAAGGGGAGAAACCCTCCCGCCGAGGACATGGTACAGGCCCGAGTAAACCCCTGCCTGTTCGATGCTGATGAGGTCCTCCACCGTTTCAACGACGCAGAGGGTCGACCTGTCCCGCAGAAGATCGCTGCAGACGGCGCAGGGTTCCCTGTCGGTGATGTTGCCGCACCGGGAACAGGTGAAGATGCGGTCTTTCAGCCCTGAAAGGCACGCGGCCAGTTCCTCGGCATAGGAAACAGGCTGCTGGAGGACAAAAAAGGCCATCCGCCGGGCCGTCTTCGCACCGACGCCCGGCAGCTTCCGAAAAAGGACGGTCAGCCTTTCAAAGGAATCAGGCAGGGACACGAAGGACCTCTAAAACAGCCCCATGGAACCAAGTCCGCCGGTGATCCGCCCCATTCTCTCGGCGGCGAGTTCCTTGCTGCGGCGCAGGGCTTCGTTCACCGCCGCAAGCACCAGGTCCTCGAGCATTTCCACATCGTCGCCCTTCATGACCTCCGGGTCGATACGGACCGCCACCACGTCTCCCTGGCCGTTCGCCGTCACGGTGACCATTCCGCCCCCGGCACTTCCCTCCACCTTTTCGCCGGCGAGGTCCTCCTGGACCTTTGCCATCTGGGCCTGCATTTTCTGCGCCTGTTTCATGATCTTGTCCATGTTCAAGCAAACCACTCCTCTTCTCTGAAATCCCAAAAAATCTCAGTGATGGTAGTCCACACCCCTAAGTATGGTGCAGGCACGGTAAACCTGCTCCAGAAGAAAGACACGGCACAATTCATGAGGCATGGTCATCCTGGAGAGGGAGAGGGAATGGTTCGCCCTGTCCCGAACTTCTCCGGAGAGACCGAATGCCCCGCCGATGACGAAAACGATCCTTCCGTCAGATCCGTCAAGCCTTTCCGAGAGCCACCGCGCAAAAGAGAGGCTGTCCGTTCCACCGCCTCCCTCGTCCAGGATCACTACGTAATCCCGTTCCCGGATCTTCTTCAGAATCTCCTTTCCTTCCCGTTCCACCTTCCGGGCGGTATTGCCGTCCTTCGACTCCGGCGCGACCTCAAGGCCCACTTTCATGAAAGGAGACATCCGCTGAAAATAACGGTCCGCCAAGGCTGAAAAATGATCGTCCTTCGTTTTTCCGACACTAAGAATAATGATTTTCATAGTTTGTGTCCAGTATATTTACCCTATTTTTGCACCGAAGCCGCCCGCTTCTTCTTCCCCACTCTTTTCGACACGAATTTTTCCTGCCGTTCCCTCTCGGCGAGAAGGTCCTCTATCCGTTTCACCTCTTTCCCCAGGGAGGGAAGAACCACGTGTTCAAGGGTGTTGATCTTCAGGGTGGTCTTGGAAAGTTCCCGTTCGATGGCCCCGATTTTCGTCTTGAGGTTGATGTATCTCCAGACGCACTCTTCGCTTTCTCCCAGGGCTTTCAGGAGGTCTTCCACCGAAAGGGAGGTCACGGCGGGGTCGAAGGGAAGCTTCCAGGAAAGGCGCTCCTTCCCCTCAGGCGAAGGGAAAAAGGAGGAATACCGGCATCCCATGATGGTCTTTTTATCCACCTGGACCGGAAGGGGGATATTCCCCGCGGACAGATAGCGGATGGCGCCGTCGCCCTCGAAAAGCCTCACCAGGGAATAGAAGAAAGTGATCCGCCTCGCGGCGAGGAGGAAGCTTTTTTCGGTCTCCCGGAAAAGGCGCCGCTCCTCGTCCACTGCCCGCATCAGGGCGTCCCGTTTCCGTTCAAGGAGCCTCTTTCCGTGGCTCACGGCAATTATGCGCCGCCGGGTGGACAGAAGATGCTCCCTCGTGGGAGGACCGGACGACCTGCCGTTCATGGTTCCCGGGGAAGGGCCGAATAGCCCAGGCTTTCAACCACGTAATTTTCAGGCAGTTTGAAGAGCTCGCTCCTCGGGAGGGTTTCCAGGCATTTCCAGGCGCAGCGCTCCGACTCGGCCAGGGTTCTGCGTGCGCCTCCCTGACCGAGGAACGTTTTCTCGAAAGCCGTGCCGAACACGAGGTATTGTTTTTCCACGGTGGTGAGCCCGTCGTCGCCGACGATGAGCCGCATCCGCTCCACCTCCCTGGCCCTGGCGTAGGAGGCATAGAGCTGGTCCGCGAGGGCCCTGTGTTCGGGAAAGGTTTTCCCTCTTCCTATTCCCTTGTTCATCAGTCTGCTCAGGCAGGGAAGAACGTCGATGGGAGGGTAGACCCCTCTCTCCTGGATCCTCCTGTCAAGCACGATCTGCCCTTCGGTAATATACCCCGAGAGGTCCACCACCGGATGGGTCATGTCGTCGTCCGGCATGGTGATGATGGGAATCTGGGTGACGCTTCCCGGTGCCCCCGCAATACAGCCGGCCCGCTCGTACAGCTCGGCCAGGTCGGAATACATGTACCCGGGGTATCCCCTTCTCCCCGGCACTTCTTCCCTGGCGGCCGCCACTTCCCTCAGGGCGTCGCAGTAGGCCAGCATGTCGGTCATTACCACGAGAACGTTGTACCCCCTGGAAAAGGCGAAGTATTCAGCCGCCGCAAGGGCGACCCGGGGTGTGAGCAGCCGCTCCACCGTCGAGTCTCCGGCGAGGTTCAGAAAGAATACGCCGTTCCGGATGGCGCCCGACTCCCGGAAAGAATTCATGAAAAACTGGGCTTCTCTCCGGGTAATGCCCATAGCGGCGAAGACCACGAGAAAGGGTTCCTCCGAGCCGGGAATCCTTGCGCCGCTCACGATCTGGACTGCCAGTTCGTTGGCGGGCAGGCCGGCTCCGGAGAAAACGGGCAGTTTCTGTCCCCGGACGAGGGTGTTCATGAGGTCCAGGGCCGACACTCCCGTTTCCACGAAAATATCAGGGCTGCTCCTTCTAACAGGGTTGATGGGCGAACCGCCCACGGCGATGAACTCCTCGGCGAAGCCTGCAGGCAGGTCGTCCAGGGGGTTTCCTCTCCCGTCGAAGACACGGCCGACCAGTCCGTCCCCGGCGGGAATCCTGAGGACGTCCCGTTCGAGCCACACGGTAACGCTCCCGGGCGCAAGCCCCATGGTGCCCTCGAATACCTGGATGACCGACAGGTCCCCGTCGATCTGGAGGATCCGGCCCGCCCTTCGTCCCGCTGCCGATTCCACCGCGACGAGTTCGCCGCAGGCAGGCCGTGCAATTCCCCGGACGAAGAGAAGGGGACCGCTTATGCCTTCAATTCTTCGGAATCCTTCCCGGTACAGGGCCGTCATTGGGGCATCACCTCGATTGCTTCGAGCTCCGCCTTCAGGCGGTTCCTCCATTGTTCCCCCCTGCCGGCCATTCCGTCTTTTTTCAGGCTTCTCAGGGCCAGGAGGTCCGATCTCAGGGGCAGGGCGGCCACCTGGTCGAAGAGCACTCCCCGCGACAGGGCTGCCCGGACGGTCCGGTCGCACTCCCTCAACTGGAGGAGGTACAGTTTCTGGAGTTCCGGAGCGAAGGAAGCGTCCTCAGGGACGAAGGCGTTCTGCTGCAAAAAAAGCACCCTGGCCAGCTCGGCCATGAACAGGGTCCACTTGTCCTCCTCGGAAAGACCGTCACGGCCCACAAGCTGCACCAGTTCCAGGAGGGACTGTTCTCTTTCAAGCAGGTCCTTGAGGTAGTCCCGAAGGGCGAACCATTCCTCTCCCAGGTTCTCCCGGAACCACGGGGCGAGCATCCCCTCGTAGAGGGTATAGCTCTGGCTCCAGTTGATGGCCGGGAAATGACGCTGCTGGGCCAGCGATTTATCCAGAGCCCAGAATGCCCCGGACATGCGGAGGCTCGCCTGGGTCACCGGCTCCGAGAAATCTCCCCCGGCAGGAGAAACGGCGTTCACCACCGTGATGGAGCCGTTTCTTGACGGGGATCCCAGGGCTTCCGCCCTCCCTGCCCGTTCGTAATACTGGGCAAGCCTCGATCCGAGGTAGGCGGGATACCCCTCCTCGCCGGGCATCTCTTCAAGCCGGCCGCCGATCTCCCTGAGGGCCTCCGCCCACCGGGAGGTGGAATCCGCCATGATGGCCACGTTGCAGCCCATGTCCCGGAAATACTCCCCCAGGGTCATGCCGAGGTAGATGCTTGCCTCCCTCGCCGCCACGGGCATATTGGACGTGTTGGCCACGAGGATCGTCCGGTCCATGAGAGGGCCGCCGCTCACGGGATCCACAAGCCCGGGGAATTCCTCCAGGACCTCGGTCATCTCGTTTCCCCGCTCGCCGCACCCGATGTAGATGATAAGGTCGGCGGAACTCCACTTCGCCAGGGACTGCTGGGTCACCGTCTTGCCCGTGCCGAAGCCCCCGGGCAGAACCGCTGCGCCACCAAGGGGAACGGGAAAGAGGGTGTCGAGAATGCGCTGACCGGTCAGCAGGGGGATTTCAAAGGGAAGGCGCCGCTGTACTGGGCGGGGAACCCGGACCCGCCATTTCTGGATCATGGAATACTCCCGCCCGTCCTCAAGCCTGGCCACGGTCTCCTCAGGAGCATAGTCCCCCGCTGAAGCGATCCAGGCGGCCCTTCCCGGGAGCTGGTCGGAAGGGACCATCACGGAGTGGAGGAAGGTGGGATTCTCCCGGACGGTGCCGAGAAGATCCCCCGGCGAAAGGATGTCCCCGGGAACCGCCGCCGGTTCGAAGGGGAATTTTACGCCCTTTTTGCGCCGGTCGGGCTTCGCTCCCTTCGGAAGGAAAATGCCTTTCTCTCCGAGAAGGTCGAGGGGACGGCCGATGCCGTCAAAAACGCCTCCCAGCAGCCCCGGCCCGAGATCCACCGACAGCAGGTCGTTCTCGAACACCACCGGCGCTCCCGAGGCGATTCCGTCCGTATCCTCATACACCTGCACCCGGACGCACGACCGTTCAATGCGGATCACTTCGCCGAGAAGCCCCTCCTCGCCGACCCTCGCCACTTCGAACATGGCGGCAGGTCTCTCCGGAACCACCGTCACCACCGGCCCGGAAATCCCCACCACCTTTCCTCTTTTTTCCATGTACGCCGTCACCTCATCTCCCCGCTTTCACAGGAAGGAAACTGGATCCAGACAGGATCCGCTGACTTTTCCAGCCGCTTTCTGACCGATTCCGGGAGCCCGTCGAACCACTCCTTCTCCACCGCGACGAAGGCGGCCTTCTCCCCGGCCAGGGCGGTAAAAACGGACGCAGACTCTCCCGGAGATTCGCAGGCCAGGGGCACGAGCCCCATGAGGGACCAGAGGTCGACGAACACCTGGCTTCCCACGGTGAATCCCCTTCCCGGTTCACTCATGATACCCCTCCTCCGGCAGGAAAAGATGCCGGTCCAGTTCCGCCTCGGGCATCTTGAGGGACAACCCGACCGCGAGAAGGGAAAGGTTCTTCCATTCCTGCACCACCTGGGCCGCATATCCTAAAGACACGTCCGTCCCGAGGAGATTCTGCCTGTAGAGGCTCCTCTGCCACTCGTAAAAATGCCGCTGGAAGGACCGGAAAAGGTCGGACCGGGTCCTTTCTCCGTGTTTTCCCGGTACAAAGGACCATCCTGATCCGGCAAACAGCTTTTCCGGTTTATCCAGTGATTCGAGGGCCTCCTGCGAAAAGCCCCACCCTCCGGGAAGAAAGGCCCGTTCCCCGGCCTCCCCTTCTTCCCTCGGGCGAAGCCAGATGCTGAAATTCCACAGGTCAGTCAGCCTGCCGAGATACTCCTCTATTCTCCGGCCGTTCTCGTTGTTCCTTCCCCTGAGCCGTTCGCGCCACCAGCCGAACCAGCCGGAATAGAGGGTCCGTTCGGCCCGGAAGAGATCGCCCGTTTCATGGAGCATCCGGTAGGCTTCACCCAGGATGCGGGCAAAGTCATGGTTTTCCTCGTGGCAGCGGACAGCCCCGTCGGCGGGGGTGGAACATTTTTTCCACAGGTCATCGTAAAAAGAAAGGTCGGCAAGGGAATACCGGTGCCATGCGGGGGAATTTTTCGGCCGAATACCTCCTGGAGACGCCCGGAGGAGAATCCGCCCGTTGTGCAGGTCGCCCAGAGAGAGGATCACCGAAAAAAAAAGGAAGCTTTCCCCCCGTGCGAGAGAAGCCGCTTCCCGCAAAAGATCCGCCGCCCCCCAGGCCAGGGCGTTCTCAATCCTCCCGAGGAGGGACCCGCCGCCCGTGGCAAGCTGCTCGCGGTACCTGGGCCCATACCGGCTTTCAAGCAGAAAGAGCTCCATATCCTCGAGGGACCCGGAAGCAAGCCGGGAAAAGACTTCCCTTCCGAGAAGCCTCGTTCCCCTCGCCCGTATCACGGCGTTGAGATATTCATAATTTGGCGATTCGCCGATGAATTTCTGTGAAGGAATCATGCAAACACCGGGAGAGCCTGAGAGAAAACCGGGAAGACATTCTTTCCCATCGCGTGAGGAAGGTATTGTCGATAATTTCGTTTTCAGTTTCCGCCCGGCAGCCACCCCATCCGTTCAGATTTGTTTCCCGTATTTCAACGGCATCGAAAAGGCTGCCCGCTCCTGCCGTTTCCCGGAGCAGTTCACCGTCCCCCTTCTCCACGAAAAGAACCGCAGGCCTGCCGCAGGCCCCCAGGGCCTCTTCGGCAAGCCTGGAAAGCACCCGGCCGTACCGTTCCCGGTCGGAAGCGCGGAGAGTCTCCGCCATCTCCCGGAGTTCCTCGCCGAAGGATATGCCCAGGTTTGAAAACTCCCCGAGAAAGAAAGCTCCCGCTGAAGCGGAAGCGCTTTTCCGTCTCTCGGCCGCCAGAGAACGGAACCGGTCGTCCTGTTCCTTCCGAAGGGCGGCCACCTTTTTCTGGACGGAAAGCCTCCTGTCGGCGATGAGATCGGCGATCTCATCGTCCCGGGCTCTTTCCAGAAGGCGCACTTTCTCAAGGTGCTCTCTTGCGAGAGCCTCCTTGAAGGATTCGAGGCCCCTCCCGCCGGTCATTTACTGCCCGGTCCCTCAGGCGAACTGGAGAATGAGCATGATGGCCACGACGAAGCCGAGGATGACCATGGTCTCGGGGATGGCTTCAAGGATGATGATGGTGCCCGCCGTCTCCGGTTTTTCCGCCACTGTCCCGGCGCCCGCGCTTCCGATTTTTGCCTGGGCATAGGCTGTGGCGACGGCAGGGATTCCGACCGCGAGGGCCGCTGCAAGGGCTATGATTGCTTTTTCCACGAAGATCCGCTCCTTCGCTGAAATGGTGTGTATTCTTTTCCGTTTCCGGAATAAAACTTGCCGAAGAACTCCACGTAGTGCAGCCTGGCCGAATGGAGGCCCGATCCGCCGATGGCAAGCACGAAATTCAGGAGGTGGATCATGAGGGCCAGAAAGATGCCGAAGACGGACAGGCCGAAGACATCAAGAAATTTCGAGGCCACGAGGGCCAGGATCGCGGAGGAAAGACCGATGGCGGCGATGCGGACATAGCTGATGATATTGCCGATGCTGCCCAGGGTCTCGATGATCCCTCCGATGCCGCCACCCGCGATGAGAAGGGCAAGACCGATGACCAGGAGGGAAAGGGGAACGGTGAAGACACCCCTTGGCAGTTCCGCCTTCAGGACGATGAGTCCAGCGACAAGGGCCAGGAGCACGGTCAGGTTTCCAGCCTTCTCCATCCAGAGATGCCGGTGCCTGTTCCTGATACCCTGGTAGATGCCCAGGAGAAGCCCGAAAAAGACGTGGGCCGCCCCGAGGGCCACCGTAAAGACCACCACCGGGAGAACGCTCACTGAACGCTCCACCCACAGGGGTTCGAGATGAAAGAGCCTGTGCCCCGCGTCGCCGAAGAACTCTCCCCAGGCTGCGCCCCAGACGATGCTCCAGAGAGAAACGGAGAGGAAAATGGAGCCGACGTCACGGAGCAGAGGACGCACTGCCTTCTTCAGTTTCAGGGAGAGGAGGAGGATCAGCACTCCGTACCCCATGTCGCCGATCATGCACCCGGAAAAGAAAGGGAAGAAGAGAGCCACGGCGGTCGTGGGATCGATCCCCGAATAGGAGGGGGGCCGCAGAAGTTTCAGGAACAGCTCGAAGGGAGAGCTGAGGGGGCTGTTTTTCAGGGAGGTGGGCACACTGCTCCACTCCTTTTCCCCCGGGTGTCTCCATTGGAGGAGCACATCTTCGCCGAAACGGTCTTTCAGGGCTGACACCGTGGGTTCGAGGGCGTCCTCCGGAATCCAGCCGTGCAGGGTGAAGGTATCCGCTGAAGGGTCAAGCCTGGCCTCCACCGCGGCCTGCTCCGTCCGGGCGTCGATGAAAAGGAACAGGGCGGCGAGTCGGGGGCCCCATTCCGCGGAAGCCCGCCGCAAATCCCCGGTAATGGCCTGCAACCGGTCGGAAAGGTTCTCTATCTTTTTCCCGAGGACGGGAAGGGCATCCTCCAAACGCGCACCGGAACAGAACTCGGGCAATGACCAGGGGAGGGCCTTCCAGCGGGACAGGATCTCCGAAGCTTCTTCTTCAAGTTCCGGGGAAACCCGGAGAGCCAGCACACCCAGGAAATCTTTTCCGGGAACGAAATGGTGCCGTCCCTCCCATGTTTCTCCCCTGGCAGAAAAAGCTGCGTGAAGCGCACCAAGGGCCTGCTGGACGGTATTTTCCGGAATGAGCCACACCATGGCCGTGTCCGAAGGGCCGGCATCCCGCCGGAGAAAGGAGGAAAAACGTTCCAGAGTATCCCTTGCTTTTTTCGCCCTGAGAAGGAGATCATCGGCGGCCGTTCTTTCGTCGAGCAGGCTGGAAAGCCTCTTCCCGAACTCCTCGAGGCTTTTCTCGATTTCCGGGGCAAACTCCTCTGACGGAAGGGAGGAAAGGAGTTTTTCGGCGTCGTTGATGCTCTCTTCCGAAAGGGCTGTCCATCCGTCCCAGCCGAGGGATTCCAGGAGGCCCAGCGTCTTTCCCCGAAGCAGACGAAGCGTGTTCAGCCGGACCGACTCGCCGGCTGAACGGCTGCCTTCCTGTTCGAGGTGGAGCACGCCGAGCCTGTGAAGCTCTTCTATGATCTCTCTCCGCTTGCCGGTGACACCCCAGAGGGCAAGTCGGACCATCTTCCGTATCATGGTGCCTTTTCTCCAAGAAGGACGGCGAAAACTTCTTCCCGAAGGGCTTTCAGGGAGGGATCGCCGGCAATACGGCCCGAAATTTCGTCCCTGATGGCCGCAATTTCCATCTCAAGGCCGGAGGCCAGGACCTCGAGGTCTTTTTCCCTCTCCTGCCATTCGGCCTGGACCTTTCTCAGCGTCTCGGCCTCCATCTCGGAAAGGCGAAGGAGCGCCTGTTCTCTGGCGAGACGGCACTCCCTCCGTTTTTGTTCAAGTTCGGCTTCCAGTTCGCTCGAGAAACGGCGAATTTCTTCCTCGATTTCGCCGAATTCTGCGGACTGAGCTGCAATTTCAGTCTTATTCAGCACCGAGGCTCACGCTTTCGTCCATGAGAAACTCGCAGAAGGCCTCGCGGCTGATCATACCTGCAAGCTTGCCGTTTTCCACCACGGGGAGCCGTTTCACCGACTTGCGGATCATCAGGTCCGCCACCGCCATAAGACTCGTCTCGGGTTCCACGAAAATGGGGTTCCGGTTCATGAAATCCCCCACCTTCTTGTTCCCGAAAGACCGGAATCTCGAGAGAAGAAGGTCCTCTTCGTCCTCGAGGAAGGAAGAACGGGCAAGCACTTCGAGATACGTGGGAACGGCGGCTTTCAGAACGTCGGTTTCCGAAAGGAACCCCACAAGGTTCCAATCCTCGTCGAGAACGGGAATCCCCTGCAGGTTATGGCTGTAGAGGACGTGGATGGCGTCCTGGATAAGGTCGTCCTCCAGAACCGAGGTGAGGTCGAAGTTCATCAGGTCCTTCGCGGCGGTCTTCATTCTGGGCTCCTGTCTTCACGGAAGGGACAAAGGCCCATCTTCGTGAGAAAAACCCTGCACACGAAGATAAAGAGGTCGAGATCCCGCTTCCATCTCCAGGGCTCCTGGAGAAGGCGGAACATCCATTCGAGACCGAGTCTCTGCCAGGCGCCAGGGGCCCTCCTGAGCTGTCCCGACACCACGTCAAACGCTCCGCCGACCCCCACGGCGACCATGTCGCCGAGAAGGGGGGCATTTTCCCGGATCCAGATCTCCTGGCGGGGAACACCCATGGCAACGAAGAGAATCTTCGCTCCGCTGTCGCGGACGGCCCCGGCAACGGAGGCGTCTGCGGGATCGAAATAGCCGTTCCTCCAGCCGGCGATGACAAGGTCCGGGTACTGTTCCTTCAGGGCTTCGGCAGCCCCTTTCACCGATTCTTCCTTCGCCCCCAGCAGGTACACCGGCAGGCTGTCCGCCGCAGCAGTCCGGGCCAGGCGCATCATGAAGTCTATCCCCGCCACTCTCTCCTGGACCGGCGTACCGAGAAAACGCAGGGCCCAGACGAGCCCGGCCCCGTCGGCAAGGGTCAGGAAGGAGCTGCGCAGCGCATCGGCATATTCCCGGTTCTTTTCCGCTTCCATGACTGCAAGGGCATTCACTGTGGACACCAGCGAGACCCCTTTGCCGGACAGCGCAGCCGCCCGGGTCTTGGCGAGGGCGTAGTCCATGGAGATATTATCGACAGACGTGCTCCAGATGGAGGGTTTCAGGGGCATTTCCGCATTCTCCTTCATTTTTCTGATGAAAGGCATGATGGCAAGGCCGGTGAAGAGGATGGTGGCGCTGACCCACAGCATCATGAAGAGCGAGTTTCCGAGCTGGGAGATGGCGATGACGGCTCCCCCGAGGGCGCAGAGAGACGTGATGAAGCGGACGGCGCTGGGGTGGTCGAGACCCCGGCTGATGAGCTTGCTGTACAGGACTGCCGCTCCGTGGGGCTTGGAAGAAAAGGCAAGGCCGGCGAAGTGGAGGGACGCCTCCATGATGGGAATGGCGAACAGCCCCAGCGGGAGGAGCAGAAGGGTGCTGAAGGTGATTCCCTTGCTCACGCCCAGAACTGATGTCCCGGCCACGAGAACGCCCCAGAGAGCCGAGAGGGATTCTCCCATCCGGCGGTACATGTGCCCGTGGCGGCTCCAGAACGCCCCGAGAAAGGCGAGGCCGCAGAGGGACATGAAAAAGGCGTCGGGAAGATCCTGGCCCGAAAACACCGTGGCGAGAAGGAGCAGGGAGAAACTGACGGCGAGAAGGTGGCCCGCCATGCCGGGAATGTTGTCCAGCTGCTGGAGAAGGACCGGGAAAATGCCCACCCAGAGGGCGGTCACAATGATGGAGACTTCAGGGGAAAAATAGTGATACTGCCCGTCGGGAAGACCGATAAAGCCTATCCTGGGCCCGAAGAAAGCAAACAGAAAGCCGACGAAGAGGTAGGCCGTCTTCCACCCCCAGTGAGGCCGCATGTGCTGGCACGTCCCGACGAGGGAGGCGAAGGCGGCCATGCCGACGATGAAGCGGGACACTGAACTGCCGGCCCAGAGGGCCGCGAGGACCCACGACGCAACGAGCAGAAGATCCCGGAAGTAGTTATACTGGGTCATCTCCATGCTTTTTCGGCAGCGCCGCTGCAAAACGAAGCACAGCACCACCGCCGCCGGAACAAAAAACAAAACCTGGGCCATGAATCTTTCCGCAAACAGTATGATTAGTCCTCCCCAGATATAAGGCTCCACACTCGATTTTACCAGCAGCTCCGCGATTTTTCCACCCCCGGGGGGTACGGAATCCGCCTTTTTCGGGCGGAGAGAGTCCCACGGGGGTGGATCAGCGGGATCTCAGCGGATTTCCGTGACGCCTCCCATGTAGGGAACGAGGACTTCCGGAATCCCGATGGAGCCGTCTTCCCTCTGGAAGTTCTCGAGAACGGCGATAAGGGTCCTCCCTATGGCGATGCCCGAACCGTTCAGGGTATGGACGAACCGGGGCTTGCCTCCGTCGGCGGGACGGAACCTGGTGTTCATCCTCCGGGCCTGGAAATCCTCGCAGTTGCTGCAGGAGCTGATCTCCCTGTACTTGTACTGGGAAGGCAGCCAGACTTCCACGTCGTAGGTCTTGCTCGCCCCGAAGCCCATATCGCCCGTGCAGAGGCAGATGGTCCTGTGGGGAATCCCGAGGGCCCTCAGGACCTCCTCGGCGTTGTCGGTCATTTTTTCCAGCTCGTCGTAGCTGGCTTCCGGCGAAGAAATTTTCACCATCTCCACCTTGTCGAACTGGTGCTGCCTGAGCATGCCCCGCACGTCCCGGCCGTAGGCCCCGGCCTCCCGGCGGAAACAGGGGGTATAGGCCGTGTAGTACAGCGGAAGCTGCCCCTCGTCGAGGATCTCCTCGGCGTGGAGGTTGGTGAGGGGCACCTCGGCGGTGGGAATGAGCCAGAGGTCGTCGTTCTCGCATTTATACAGGTCTTCGGCGAACTTGGGAAGCTGCCCGGTTCCCCGCATGGTTTTCGAATTCACCATGAAGGGCGGCTGGACCTCCAGGTACCCGTGCTTCTCCGTGTGAAGGTCAAGCATGAAGGCCAGCAGGGCCCTTTCAAGCCGAGCCCCCAGCCCTTTCAGGACCGTGAAGCGGCTCTGGGCCAGGGATGCCCCCTTCTCGAAATCCATGATGCCCAGGGCCTCGCCGAGATCCCAGTGGGGTTTGGGCTCGAAGGAAAACGTCTTCGGCTCCCCCCAGCGGCGGACCTCAAGGTTGTCGTTCTCGTCCTTCCCCACGGGAACGGAATCATGAGGACGGTTCGGAAGGGAAAGGAGCATGTCCGAAATCTTCCCGTCGATCTCGGAAATGCGGGCGTCGATGTCCCGTATCCTCTCACCGATGACCCGCATCTCCTCCATGACGGCGGAGGCGTCTTCCCCCTTCGCCCTGGCGGCCCCCACCTTCCGGGACCCTTCGTTTCTGCGGGCCTTCAGCTCCTCGGTCTCCGTGAGCAGTGAGCGGCGCTCCTCATCGAGCCCGAGGAGCGGTCCGATGTCCATATCATTGTTCCTGTTCGCCAGGAACTGTCTCACTTCATCCGCGTTGGAGCGGATCCATCGGATGTCAAGCATGGTCTTCCTTCTCCTTTCCGGTGCGAAGTTCGTTCATGATGTTGGCGGTCTCTATGGCGGCGAGGGCGGCCTCGGCCCCCTTGTTGCCCCCTTTGCTCCCCGACCGGGCGACGGCCTGGTCCATGGTGTCCGTGGTCAGCACGCCGAAGGACACGGGGATACGCTGGGTCATGGCAACCGATGCCAGCCCCTTGGACATCTCGGCGGAGACGTATTCGAAGTGGGGCGTATCTCCCCGGATGACCGCACCCAGGGCGATGATGGCGTCATACTTTCCGCTCAGGGCCGCCTCCTTGGCCACGAGGGGCAGCTCCCATGCTCCGGGGACCCTGATGACGTCGATGGCCTGGTGGCTCACCTCATGCCGGAGCAGCATGTCTTTCGCCCCCTCGAGCAGCTTTTCGCTGAAGAGGCTGTTAAACCTCGACACGACGATGCAGAAACGCAGCCCGGCTCCGGTAAGCTTTCCCTCTATGATTTTCATTTCGACCGCTCCTTTCAGCCTGTGTCAACTCAGGATGTCCCGGACGTGAAAAAGGTGTCCGAGCTTGGATTCTTTCGTGCCGAGATACCGTTCGTTGAAACGGTTCGGCGGAATGACCAGGGGGATCCGCTCCACGATCTCCAGGCCGTATCCCTGGAGCCCCACCACTTTCCTCGGGTTGTTGGTGATGAGCCGGATGCTTCCCACGCCGAGGTCCTGGAGGATCTGGGCTCCGATGCCGTAATCCCTCAGGTCGGCGGGAAAGCCCAGGGCCACGTTGGCCTCCACCGTGTCCAGCCCCTTTTCCTGGAGCTGGTAGGCCTTGAGCTTTTCGGCAATCCCGATGCCCCTGCCCTCCTGCCGCATGTAGAGAAGCACACCCTGCCCCTCGGCCTCGATCATCTCCATGGCCTGGGCAAGCTGGGGACCGCAGTCGCATCGCAGGGAGCCGAAAACGTCCCCGGTGAGGCATTCGGAATGGACCCTCACGAGGACGTCCTTTTTTCCCTCCACAGCCCCCTTCACCAGGGCCATGTGGACGCGGTCGAGATTGTCGTCGTTCACGTTCCGGTAGGCATGAGCGGTGAAGAAACCGTGGGAGGTGGGCATCTCCACCTTGGCGATCTTCTCCACCAGCTTTTCCCGCTTGCTCCTGTAGGCGATCAGTTCCTCGATGGAAATGATCTTCATGCCGTTCTTCCCCGCGAAGGATACCAGGTCTGGCAGGCGGGCCATGGAGCCGTCCTCGTTCATGATCTCGCAGATCACTCCCGCGGGAGGCAGCCCGGCGAGGGTGGCGAGATCCACCGCCGCCTCCGTGTGCCCCGCCCGCTTGAGCACCCCGCCCTGCCGGGCCGCCAGGGGAAACATGTGCCCGGGACGGTAAAAGTCCTCGGGAGCCGAGGACGGGTCGGCCAGGGCCCGGGCGGTTCTCGCCCGCTCCTCGGCGGAAATACCCGTGGTGCAGCCATCCCGGGCGTCCACCGTCACGAGGAAGGCGGTGCCCTGCTTGTCCGTTCCTTCCCTGACCATGGGTTCAAGCCTGAGCCGCCGGACAATCTCCCTTCCCAGGGGAACGCAGACTAGCCCCCGGGCATGCCGGACCATGAAATTGACGGCATCGGTGGTGACAAGGGAAGCCGCGATTATGAGATCGCCCTCGTTCTCCCTGCAGTCATCGTCCACCACGATCACCATTCTGCCGTTCCTGATATCCTCCACGGCCTCTTCGATGGAGCTGAACACTTCGCCGCTGATTCGTTCGTCCCTGCACAGAGCGGTCATGAAAATGCCTCCTGTATGCGCTAGATCCATCCGGCGTCCCGGAGAGAATCCGGGGACAGGGAAGAAGCGCCTGTATTCGTATTGAAGGAGGCCCCGGTTTCAAGAAGCCTCCGGACGTACTTGCCGAGGATGTCCGTTTCAATGTTCACCTCGTCGCCTGGGCGGAGGTCTCCGAGGGTGGTGGCCTCCAGCGTGGCGGGAATCAGCCCCACGGTACAGGAGGCTCCCGAAAGCCGGGCAACGGTGAGGCTCACGCCGTCCACCGCCACGGACCCCCTTGGAACCACCATGGACGCCGTCTCGCCGTCCAGAAAAAGCGTGAGAAGAAATCCGTCCCGTCCCCTGGAAACCTCCCGGACCGGGGCCACTCCGTCGATATGGCCCGTCACGATATGGCCGTCGAGCCTCCCGTCAGCCCGCAGGGCCCGTTCCAGGTTCACCCGCGTCCCTGGGCGGAGCGACCGGAGTTTCGTCTTCTTCAGCGTCTCGGGCATCACGTCCACAGAAAAAATCTCCCCCTCAAGGGCCGAGACCGTCAGGCAGGCGCCGCAGACCGCCACGGACTGGCCGTAAACCAGTTCTCCCGCGAACAGGGGAGCCCGGAGAGAGAGGACGGTGCACACCCCGCCGGGCCTGAGGGAGACTACCGTTCCCACCGTTTCTACAAGGCCGGTGAACATTCGGGCACCCCCTCCAGCAGAAAATCATCCCCCACGGGCTTCACCGACGCCCCCCTGATCCTGATGGTCTCGTCCATGGAGGCAAAGGCCAGGGGGCCGGAAAAAGGACGGTTTCTCCCCATGATCCTGGGGGAAAGGAAAAGCGCCACTCCGTCCACGAGGCCCTCACGGAAAAAGGAAGCGATGACCGAAGGGCCCCCTTCCACGAGAAGGGAATTGACTCCCCGTAACGCAAGGACGGACAGGATATGGGACAGGGAAAGCCCTGAAGAACCCGAAGGAACCGCGATCACATCCATTCCCGCCGCAGCCGCAGCCGCCCTTCGCTCCCCGGGAGCCTCCTCCGAAACGAACACCGTCGTTCCCGGGGCGCAGACCTTCGAGCCCGAAGGGATGGAGAGCCGGGAATCCAATACTATTCTCATCGGGGACTCTCCGCAAGTGTGCCGCACCGTCAGTTCGGGATCGTCGGCGGTCACTGTGCCGGCTCCCACGAGGACCGCGTCGTGCTCCGACCGCAGCCGGTGAGCTGATGCTCTGGCGTCCGGACCGCTGATCCACCTGCTTTCGCCGCTTTCGAGGGCCATGCCCCCGTCCAGGCTCACCGCCCCCTTCACCGTCACCCAGGGCCTGCCGAGGGTCACCCTCCGGATGAAGCCCCGGTTGATCCACCGGCACTCCTCCTCGAGAATCCCCGTTTCCACCGCTGCGCCCGCCGCGCGGAGGATGTCCAGTCCCCTGCCCCTGACCCTTTCGTCAGGGTCCGTCATCCCGACGACCACCCGGGAAACACCCCGTTCGGCGATCAGAGGGGCGCAGGGAGGCGTTCTGCCGAAATGGGAACAGGGCTCCAGGTTCACGTAAAGATCCGCCCCTGCGGCATCGGCTGTTTTTTTCAGGGCCGCCCGTTCGGCATGGTCCTCGCCGCAGCGGGAATGGAAGCCCTCCGCCAGCACCCGGCCCTCCCGGACCACAACGCAGCCCACCAGGGGATTGGGGGACGTCCGTCCCGTTCCCCTGAGGGCCAGGCTCAGGGCCCTTCTCATGAAGTACTCGTCAATTTTTTTCCTGTTCAGTCCCACCGGTGTTCTCCTTCAACACGGATAAAATCCGCTCCGCCATGGCCGGCCCGATCCCCGGGGCCGTCGCGAGCTCCTCCGCAGACATGGCCGCCATGTTCCGGACGCTCCCGAACCTGCCCAGAAGCTGGGCCGCCCTGTGCCTGCCGATCCCCGGGACTTCCTCGAGGACGGACCTCCGAAGGCGGGCGGAGCGGGACGCCCTGTGGCTTTCAATGGCGAAGCGGTGCGACTCGTCCCGCACCCTCTGGAGAAGCCTGAGGGCGGAATCTCCGAAATCGAGCCGCAGGGGCTCCTCACCCGGAGTATGGTATATCAGTTCCTCCTGTTTTGCCAGAGACACCGCGGGCAGGTCCTTCAGGCCGAGGTCGTCCAGGGCCTTCCGCGCAAATTCGAGCTGCACCGGGCCTCCGTCGATGAGCACGAGCTGGGGCAGGGGTTCGCTGCCCTTCAGCGACTGGCCGTAGCGGCGGGTCACCGTCTCCTCCAGGGAGCGGAAATCGTCCACCCCCTCCACAGTTTTGATCCGGAACCTCCTGTAGAGGGATGTGTTCGGCGATCCCTGCTCGAACACCACCACCACGCCGTAGGTCTCCCTTCCGGACATGTGGGAGATATCGAAGCCGTCGATCCTCCAGGGGATCACGGGAAGGCCGAGCACCTGCTGGAGCCTGTTGAGGCACTGCCACATATCCCCGTCGAAGTCCTCCCTCAGGGGGGAGGTGATCCGCTGCCGGGTGATCCTCCAGATGGCCCTGATCGTGTCCCGCAGCCGTGCGGCCTCTTCGAAGGCAAGGGACTTCGCCGCCCTGTCCATCCGCTTTCTCAGCCGTTCCACCACCTCGGAGGACTGCCCCTGCAGGAGGAGGATCACGTCGTCCACCCGTTCCCTGTAGTCCGCCGGGGTCACAAGCCCTGCGCAGGGGCCGAGGCACCTCCCCAGGGAATAGTGCAGGCAGGGTCTGCCGTTTTTCTCCGGCGTGGAGGCGTCGATGTCCCTGGCGCAGATCCGGAGGGGAAAATATCGCTCGATGAGCCGGAGCAGCGACCGGACGTCGCCCGCGCTCACGTAGGGGCCAAAATAGAGGGCGTCGTCCTTTCCCCTCTGCCGGGTCACCACGATCCTCGGGAAGAGCTCCCGGGTGATCTTGATGTAGGGGTACCGGTCCGACATCTTGAGGTCCACGTTGAAGAAGGGACTGTACTTCCGTATCAGCTTGGCCTCGAGAATCAGGGCCTCCACTTCCGACTCGGTCCGGATCACCGAAATGTCCTCGATGGACTGGACCAGCTTCCGGAGGCGGGGGGACGCGAAGGAATCATGGCGGAAATAGGACGAGACCCTTTTCCTGAGAGATTTCGCCTTGCCGACATATAGTACCTGCCCGTCGCCGTCCCGCATCAGGTAGACCCCGGGACGGTCGGGCATTTTTTTCAGAAGCCTGGAAATTTTTTCGCTCGCCACGTCTTCCTCCGGTGCAAATGTTCTGTGGGTATACGTGCGTATTGTACGGTAAAAGCGGCTAAACAACAATAAATTCCCGTCTACTAAAGGTTCCGTCCATTTCTCTCCTTCAGGAAACGAAGTTTTTTCCGTGAAGCAGAAACGGGGCAGCAGACCTTCCTCTGTGTTCCGGGCAAAAAAGATATATAATAAATCAGTTTGGAAAATTTGCGCATAAAAGAAAACCCGGCATCCCACTACGCGATACGCCCTTTCCTTTTTTCTGCCGGGGAAGGAAAAACCGTTATTCCTGCACGCTCGTTCGCCCCGTTTCCGCCTGACGTCTGTTTCGCCGGCTACTGGCCCCTGGTGCGGCGGTGCAGGATGAAGAGGAGGGAGAGAACCGTGATACGGAAATTCGGTTTTTCAGTTTTGTGCGGGGTGATATTTCTGTCGGCCGCCGGAGCGGTCTTTTTCTGCCCTGACGAAGGCGCGTGTGAAACGGTGAGTGCCGGCGGCATAGAATTCACCATGCCGGCCGGATGGGTCCCGAAATCGGCACCGGGCGTGAAAGCCGCGTATGACCTCTTCTATCAGGGAAAACCCTATGCAGAAATGTACCTGTCAGAGGAAAAACTCAATGAGCCGAAGACAGCAGCGCAGGTACTCGAGGACGGGATCAGGAAAAATATGGGAAACCTGACCAATTACCGTTCCCTGGGAAGCAGCAGTGTCAGGGTCGCAGGTACGGACGGAGTGGTCCACGACTTTTCATACTACATCCCCCAGACTACGGTCCAGTTCACAGGCCGCGTACTTGTACTCGTAGTCAACGACGCAGCCTATTCATTTTTCTTCAACACCACATCGGGCTACTTTCCCCATGTAAAAGGCTCTTTTGAGGACATTGCCTCCTCTGTCAAGGTTGTGGAAAAACCCGCCCCGCCCCAGGTCCAGGCTGAAACCGCCGTTCCGGAGACCGTTGCGCCCGGTGCTCACGAAACAGCGCCGGGAAAAAGGACTGTTGAAGAGCACTGTTTTCTTCTCGACCTCACCCCCGGATGGAAGGAAGCGCCGACCCCCGGAGGAGCCAAGTACCGGCTTTACAACGCAAAGGGAAAATACCTCGGGGGATTCTTCCCCGGCGGCACCAACTCATTGGATCAAACGATCGCGGTCATGTGCCTGCCCACCAGGGAAGACCCGCTGCAGGCAGTATTGCACAGAAAGACGGCGGAAAACAAAAAGGAAGAGGAATACAAGGAGATAAAAACGGAAAAACGGACGGTGGCAGGCTGCCCCGCACTTCTCCATGATTTTTCCAGCAGGATAAACAGGCAGGATCCATACATTCAACGGTACTGCCTGATCGCCGTAAAGGATAAGCCTGACACCGCATCAGTTATGTATCCCCCGTCGATCTACAACTTCTCGTTTCTGGTCCCTGCCGATAGATTTGAGGAAGCAAAAACCGAAATCGAGGCCCTGCTCGCCTCAATACGACTTAAAACCCCCCTTCCTGGGCAGGAGTTGTCTTCGACGCCTGCAGTTCCAGCTCCGGCCGCAGCGACACCGGAAGGCGGCCAGCTTCCGGAGCTGACTGAACAGGAACTTCCGGAACTGGGCGGAGAGGAAGACCATGGAGCATTCCAAGGTCCCGGGGGAAAGTTCACAGTCACGCTCCCGGAGGGAACCGTCCCCAACAGGGAACCGGACCCCGTCTTCGCCGGAGGTCCCGGAAAAGCCTCGACGTACACCATCCCCGGGAAAGAAGGCACGGTTATCGTTCTGAACACTTCCGGATCCGATGCTGACGGGGTGGTCTACCGCAACACCCTTTCGGACAGGCTGAACGCCAGGCTCAGCAATGATGCGGCGTGGACCGTGGAGGGCAGGGACGTCCCTGTCAGGATATTTACGACCGCCGATGGCCGCGTTCTTGCCACCGCTCTCTTCCCCCATCACGGCTTCCTTATCGGAGTGCTCCTTCCCAGGGGAGAATACAACGAAGCCAGGGAATGGATCAGGGACATGATCATGAGTGTGAAGAAAAAATGAAAACCAGCCCTCGGCAGCAACCGCCGGACAGGTGAAGACTGCCTGCGGGCCCCCCGGGCCTTTCGGAAAAAGGAGCCTGCTGTTGGATATATGCCGGCTGTAAGGACGGAAAGGAAACCCTGTCTCCCTTTTCTTTTTTGGTGAAACAGGTATACTCTTTTTATGAAAAACAGAAATTCCATTGGTCTGAACTATTGCTGAAAGGCCGTCCATACCGGGCATACAGTGCCGTCAACAGGCAGTTCGCCGCGCTTTCGGACGCCATCGCTGAATGCACTCCCGGCCGAAGACCGCTGAACGCATTAGAATATCGACCGCAAAGCATTTGGAGGTGCTAAAAATATGAGCCTGGTATTGTACAACGACCTGACACGAACAAAAGAGCCCTTTGTCCCCGTGCGGGAAGGGCATGTCGGATTCTACAGCTGCGGCCCCACCGTCTACGACTACTTCCACATCGGGAACGCCCGGCCTTTCATCGTATTCGACGTGCTCCGGAGATATCTTGAATACAGCGGCTATACCGTCACCTTCGTCCAGAACTTCACCGACATCGAAGACAAGATGATCGCCAGGGCCAACAGGGAGGGCATCACCGTCCGGCAGCTGGCCGACCGGTTTATCGACGAGTATTACAAGGACGCCGACGCCCTCGGGGTCCGGCGGGCGACCCACAATCCCCTCGCCACGGAGCACATGGACGAAATCATCGGGCTGGTGAGCACCCTCATCGAAAAGGGGCACGCCTACGAGGCGGACGGCGACGTCTTCTTCGACGTGAGCAGCTTCCCGAAATACGGCGCCCTTTCCAAGCAGAGCCTCGAGGAGCTTCAGTCCGGCGCCCGCATCGAGGTCAACGAGCGGAAAAAGCACCCCCTCGACTTCGCCCTCTGGAAGGCGAAAAAGGAAGGGGAACCCTCCTGGTCCAGCCCCTGGGGCGAGGGACGCCCGGGCTGGCACATCGAGTGCAGCGCCATGTCCATGAAATACCTCGGCGATACCCTGGACATCCACTCGGGCGGGACGGACCTCACCTTCCCCCACCACGAGAACGAAATCGCCCAGGCCGAGGCCGCCACGGGGAAGCCCTTCGTCAAGTACTGGATCCACAACGGATACCTGCTCATCGACAAGGAGAAGATGTCCAAGTCCCTCGGCAACTTTCTCACCGCCAGGGCGGCCCTGGAAAAATTCCCGGCCCGGGCCATCCGGTTCTTCATGCTGAGCGCCCACTACCGCTCCCCCATCAACTTCTCCGAGGAAAGCCTCCTCCAGGCGAAAAGCGCCATGGAACGGCTGGACAACTGCTGGTCCGACCTTCGTCACGCCATCGCCAACAGGAAGAAGGGAGACCGGAAAGAAGGGAACGAATCGGCCGCCCTCTTCCCCGCCCTCGAGGAGAAATTCCGGGCCGTTCTGGACGACGACTTCAACACCGCCGCCGCCACCGGCGTCCTTTTTGACGGCGTCAAGGCCGTCAACACCTACCTGAAGGAGAACGATATCCTGGATCCTGCCGTGCTCGAGGCCGCGGAAACCTTCTTCAGGGAGCTTGATTCCGTCCTTGGCGTCCTTCCCGCCGGAATATCGGGAGAAGAGGGAGAGGCCGCCGGAATCGAAAAGCTCATCGCGGAGAGGAACGACGCCAGGAAGAGAAAGGACTTCAAGCGGTCGGACGAGATACGGAACGAGCTCGGCGCCAGGGGCATTGTCCTCGAGGACACCCCCGACGGGACCAAGTGGAAGAAAAAGGGATAGGCTTTACAGGGCGGGACCGGTCCCGCCCTTTTTCATTCTCCGCTCGAGGAGAAGCACCAGGGGAATGCCCAGGAAGCAGCAGGCCACGATCTGCCCCAGTCCCACGTAGAGGGCGCAGAGGAGAAATGGAATGTCCAGGAGAAAGGAGAGGTACCCTCCCACCACCGCCATGTTCACAGCCACGGGAGGAACGGAGGCAAGCCAGACGTTCGGCATCTTTGCCGTGAGAACCGCAGCGATCAGCGTCGCCCCGCTCCCCAGCGCCACGTCCAGGATGCCGAAGCCCCCCGCGAAATTGGCAATCAGGCAGCCGATGAAAAGCCCGGGAACAGCCTGGGGAAACAGGAAGGGAAGCACAGTGAGGGCCTCCGAGATCCGCACCTGGATATGGCCGTAGGAAATGGGGGCGAACAGGACGGTGACCACAGCATAGGCCGCCGCCACCAGCCCCGAGACGGCCAGCGACCTTGGGGCGAGCAGATCTTTCATATTCCACGGCATTTTCCTCATGAGTCCTTCCTCCGGTTTACCCGCCCTTCCGCCCCTTCAGCAGCGGAACGAAGCGGCAGTAATCGTGCCACGTATCCTCGTACTCCCCCCGGAGGTTCATCTTTCGCAGAAGGAGCCTCTGTCCGCCGGGCATCACGGAGAGGGGAACCACCAGCCGTCCTCCGGGTGCCAGCACCCCGGACCACCATTCCTCCAGTTCCGGAGCCGCAGCGGTGACAATCACCCCGTCGAAAGGACCGGCAGGGCGGCTTTCCGGACTGCCGTCGGACCAGATCACCCGGACGTCGAACCCTAGCCCGTCAAGGCGCTCCCGGGCACTGTCCGCCAGGGAAGCGATCCGCTCCAGGCTCGTCACCTTCGCGCCCATGGCACAGAGGACCGCCGCCTGGTAGCCCGATCCGGTGCCGATTTCAAGAACCGTCTCCCCCCGGGCGAGTCCCAGCAGTTCCGTCATCCGGGCCACCATGTAGGGCTGGGAGATGGTCTGATCCTCCCCTATCGGGAGGGGGCTGTCGATCCATGCGCTCTCCCGGAGGGCTTCATCCACGAAAAGGTGTCTCGGTACGGACCGCATGGCCTCGAGAACCGATTCGGACCGTACTCCCCTCGCCACGATCTGCTCCCGAACCATCCGTTCCGCCAGACTCCGCCACTGGGTCATGGAAATTCCTCCAGTCCCGCAGAAGTTTACCGGAGTATTGTACCATGACGAACAGGCCGGACCCGCACGGGCGCAGAAAAAAACCGCCCCCGAAGGGGCGGCCGCAAATGCTGTACAGCAGCGGCGCTGCGACGTATCACTGGCCGTAGACTCCCAGGAGGTCCCGTTCCTTTCGGGCGAGCCGCTCTTCCTCGCTCCGCACGGAAGCGGCATATCGCTCAAGGGTAGCGACGGCCTCCCGGCGGCGTTCCTTCATGGAACCGTCCGAAGGCTCTGCCGCGGCCTGATCGGCGGCCGCCCGCAGTGCCAGGTCCACCATGTTCCGGTCCTCTTCCGCAATATCCGCAAACCTGGCCAGGGACCGCAGGGCTTTGCGGAAGAGGGCCGCCTTCTCCTTTTCTCCCGCCAGGACGGCCTGGAACAGAAGGATGAAAAGGGCTGCCTCAATGTCATTCCGGGGATGGGGAAGGGAAGCGATGCTTTCCACAGGCGCTCGATGAACGCGGAGAGTCTCCCGGAAATCGCAAAAAACCCTGAAAGCCCATTTCATGGTAATGGACCGCTGCTCATCCTTCATGAAAAGGATGGCCCTGCAGCCGATCCTCTTCATCAGCCCCAGGGGATCCCTGGCGGCTTCGCGCCTCAGGTCCTCAGGGCTCTCGCTCCTCTTCACCGACGAAGCTGCACGGGCAGCCATTCTTCCATTCCTCCTCCTGTGTGTACACCATTGACAAACCCCGGCATCCTTTTTGGCCTCCACATAAGGACGGCCTGAGAAACTTTCGGCGGATATGGCGGTCTCATCCCCAATTACCTTCTCCACCTCCGCAAATGCTGTATTTTCAAGCCTTTACGATAATTCAGTGTAGCAGTCCGGAAAGCAAAAAGCAAGTTCGGCCCCCTCCCTGGAGGGAGCCTGCCGCCCGAAAACGCTTGACAATCTTCAGGCAGTTCTTACACTGGATGCACATTCTCAGGCTAAAAAAACAACAACCAGGGAGGGGTTTCCATGAAAAAAACAATGGCATTCGTTCTCTGTGCCGTCCTGATAATCGGGCTGGCGCTCACCGTCACGGCACCGAAGACAGCTGACGCCGCCGGTGTGGTGAAGATCGCCCTCATCATCGAGAGCACCGTTGATGATAAGGGCTGGTGCCAGGCCATGCACGACGGCATTCTTCAGGCGCAGAAAGAGCTTCCCGGGCGGATCGAGTACAGCTACAGCGAAAAAATGAAACCCGTGGACGCCGGTTCCGCCGTTCTCCAGTACGTATCCCAGGGGTACCACATCGTCATCGGCCACGGCGCCCAGTACAAGAACCTGATGCTCGAAATGGCCGAGGAATACCCGGACGTCACCTTCGCCTTCGGCACCAGCGCCGAGACCGGACCCGAAAACGTCTTTACCTACATGCCCCAGAGCGAGGAGACCGGCTATCTCTCCGGCCTGATAGCGGGCATGACCACGAAAAAGAACATGGTCGGCCTTGTCGGCCCCGTGGACGGCGGCGACGCGGCCCGTTACAACCGGGGCTTCGTCCTGGGCGTGCAGGCGGTCAACCCGGAGGCGAAGATAATGGTCGCCCATACCGGTTCCTTCGCTGATTTCGTCAAGGCGGGGGAAGTGGCCGAGACGCAGATCAAGGCCGGTGCCGATGTGCTCACAGGTTCTTCCCAGCAGGCACTCGGCGCCCTGCGGGCCGTGGCGGACCACAAAGACGCCCCGATCTGGTGGGTCGGCCAGGACATCGCCCAGATCCACATCACCGAGGGGTACAAGTGCATCGCCGCCTCCTCCTACAACTACGGTGCGGTCATCGTCAGCCTGGTCGCCAAGCTGGACGCCGGGGTGAGGGGCGGCGAGTGTATCCCCCTGAACTTCTCCAACGGCGGCTTCGTCTTCGCTTTCAACGAGGCTCTGAAAGCCATGTACACCGGTGCCGTCGAACAGAAGGTCAACGAAACGCTGAAAAAATTCCGGGCGAAGCCCGACACCCTCGACTGGAGCGCCGTGGACTACTCGAAGCTCTGATATTCATGAAAGTCCTGCGGGGCCCATTCCCCCGCAGGACTTTTTTTCTATCCCCCTATGCCGGGAGGTCTCCCATGGAACTGAACGCCCGCAAAATCACCAGGCTCCGGGTGGAGCACATCACCAAGCGCTTCCCCGGGGTCCTCGCCTGCAGCGACATTTCCCTCTCCGTCGGTGAGGGCGAGGTGCTGGCCCTGGTAGGAGAGAACGGCGCAGGAAAGACGACGCTGATGAACATCCTGATGGGCCTGTACCGTCCCGACGAGGGGCGCATCCTGATCAACGGCGAAGAGACCTTCTTCCGCTCCCCCGGAGACGCCTTCGCGGCGGGGCTGGGCATGGTACACCAGCAGTACATGCTGGTGGCGAACATGACGGTGCTGGAAAACATCGCCCTGGGCTACACCCGGGCATGGTCTCCCCTGGCTCTCGACCTGGACATGGTACGGGCCCGCATCGGCGAGATCTCCCGGAAATACGGCCTTGCCGTGGATCCCGACGCCTACGTCTGGCAGCTCTCCGTAGGGGAACAGCAGCGGGTCGAGCTGGTGAAAACCCTCTGCCTCGGTGCCCGCTTCCTCATCCTGGACGAGCCGACCAGCGCCCTGACGCCCCAGGAAACGGACGAGCTTATCCTCCTTCTCAGGAGAATGACGGCGGAACTCTCCATCATCTTCATCAGCCACAAGCTCCAGGAGGTGAAGAACCTCTCCGACAAGGTGGCCATCCTCCGCCGGGGGGAGGTGGTCTTCCAGGGCAGCACCGCCGACCACTCCCCGGACGATATCGCGGCGCTCATGACGGGACGGGAGATTCACCTCCCCAGGAACGAGGCGCCGGAATGCGAGGGAAATCCCGCCCTCGACATCCGGGGGCTGAAGGTTCGGAGCGACCGGGGCTTCCTTGCGGTGGACGGCCTTGACCTCACGGTATGCGCCGGAGAGATCGTCGGCCTCGCAGGCGTCTCGGGCAACGGCCAGCGGGAGCTTGCCGAAGCCGTCAACGGCCTGCGGAGAACCGAGGGGGGCGAAATCCTCTTCTTCGGCCGGGACATAGCCGACCATTCGCCCCGGGACGTCATCGACGCAGGGATGGGGTACATCCCCGAGGAACGGAACACGGAGGGGATCGTCCCCTCCTTCTCCATGAAGGAGAATTTCATCCTCAAGGACGCGGGCAGTCCGCAGTTCTCTGAACGGTCGTTCCTGAAGCTGAAAGAGATTGACCGGAACGCGGACCGGCTGCGCACGGAGTTCGACATCCGCAGCCCCGACACGGATGCGGCGGCTGGCTCCCTCTCTGGCGGCAACATCCAGAAGGTCATCCTCGCCCGGGAGATTTCCCGCAGACCCCGATTTCTCGTGGCGGTCTATCCCACCAGGGGCCTCGACATGGGGGCTGCGGAGTTCATCCACAGGCGCCTCCTGGAGAAGCGCATGGAAGGGATCGGCATCCTCCTGGTCAGCGAAGAGCTGGAGGAAATACTCGACCTCTCCGACCGCATCGCAGTCATCTTCAAGGGGAGGATTCTCGGCACCCTCGACCGTCGGACGGCGGACAGCAGGAAGATAGGCATCCTGATGGCAGGTGTGCGCAATGACGAAGCAGTTTAAGATCCTCTACAGGACCGTTATCATCTTCCTGGCCGTCGGGGCGGCGATGCTGGCAGGGGCCCTCATCCTCTGGACCATAGGGGCGGACGTGACGAAAACCTACTCGGTCATCATCTTCGAGCCGCTCAAAAACAGGATACAGGTCGGCGAAGTGATCATCCGGGCCATTCCCCTCTCCGTCATCGCCCTTGGGATCTCGGTCGCCTACCGGAGCGGCATCATCAACATCGGCGCGGAAGGGCAGATGGCCATGGGCATCCTCGCCGCCACGGCCGTTGCCCTCGCTCTCCCCGGCCTTCCGAAGGCCGTCCTTCTGCCCCTGGCCCTCACCGCGGGGGCTCTCGGCGGAGCGGCATGGGGCTTTCTACCCGGCCTCCTCAAGGCGAAACTTCACGTCAGCGAACTGCTCTCCACGGTGATGCTGAACTACATCGCCGCCCAGTTCTACACCTTCTGCCTCCGGGGGCCCATGCTCGATCCTGCGGAGATCACCATGGGCAGCGGAACGCCCCAGTCGATGCGCCTGACAAAGGCGGTCTGGCTCGACAGGCTGGTTCCGGGCACGAGAATCCACACGGGCGTCTATCTCGCCCTCTTCCTCGCCTTCGCCGTCTGGCTGCTCCTCTGGAGGACCTCCTGGGGGTACAGGATGCGGGCCGCAGGAGCGGGCGAACGGGCTGCGCGGTACGGCGGCATCGGAGTGGCGGGCTGCCTCGTCGCCGCCATGGTGATCAGCGGGGCCTTCGCCGGGCTGGCCGGGGCCGTGGAAGTCGCGGGAGTGCACCGGCGGGCCATCGAGGGCATCACCGGCGGCTACGGATTCAGCGGCATCGTGGTCGCCCTCTTCGGAGGACTGCATCCAGCGGGCATCATCCCCGCCTCCTTCTTCTTCGGCATGCTCATCGTGGGGGCCGACATGACGCAGCGCATGGCGGGCGTACCGGCAAACATGGTGCTTGTGCTTCAGGGGGTGATCATCCTCGTCATCGTGGCAACGCGGATGATCCTCGCGAATCCGTACATGGCGGACCGTGTCCGGCACAGATACCAAGCCCTGCTCAACCGCAACAGTGAGGAGTGATCTCATGGACTTTTCCGTCAACATACTCGCCCTCGGCATTCCCTTCAGCGTGGCCCTCCTGCTCGCCTCCCTCGGCGAGATGTTCAACCAGAGAGCCGGGGTTTTCAACCTCGGCTGCGAGGGGATCATGGCCATGGGGGCCTTTCTCGGCATGCTTGTCCCCTACTGCGTTGGCCATGGAGGCCCCGTGCCGGAAACGTTCAACGTGCTGGGGCTCCTGCTCGCCATGGCCGTCGGGGCCCTCCTCGGCATCCTCTTCGGGTTGGTGGTGGTCTCCTTCCGGGCACCCCAGGGAATCGCAGGCATCGGCCTGCAGATGTTCGGCGTCGGCACCGCGGGAACCCTCTTCCGTCACTTCGTCGGCGGAACCCAAAGCGTTCCCGGCATCGACAGGCTCCCGATCCCCGTCCTCTCTGAGATTCCCTTCCTCGGCCCGGTCCTCTTCTCCCACAATCCGCTGGTCTACCTGACGTTCCTTCTGGTTCCAGCCGCATGGTACATCCTCTTCAGGA
>ENA-UOXR01000511-UOXR01000511.1-bioreactor-metagenome-genome-assembly--contig:-NODE-511-length-47717-cov-6.049389_pt1 | contig 47717 bp, 48 predicted proteins | sample MGYA00238164_ERZ764825 | MGnify/ENA primary metagenome ERZ764825 (study PRJEB28920, sample SAMN05720171) | bioreactor metagenome | isolation source: Anaerobic biogas reactor | place: USA:Washington... | reverse complement strand
TGGGTGTTGCCATTGACAATATAGAGGATTTTCATTTCAAGCAGATGAACCCCAGCTGGATGGAGCCGGATGCGGATGGTAATATCATGGGACAGATTCACCGGCCGTTAGAAAGAGTAGGAATATATGTTCCGGGCGGGACTGCGGCTTATCCTTCTTCGGTGTTGATGAATGCGATCCCGGCTTTGGTGGCGGGAGTGGAGGAGATTGCCATGGTGACGCCTCCGGACGCCAATGGTAAAATTAATCCTTATACTTTGGTGGCGGCAGCGGAGCTGGGGGTTTCAGAGATATACAAGGTGGGCGGCGCCCAGGCGGTATTTGCCCTGGCTTATGGTACCAATACGATAAAACCGGTTGATAAGATTACCGGACCGGGTAACATATACGTTACTCTGGCCAAGAAGCTGGTATATGGAGAAGTTGATATAGATATGCTGGCGGGACCAAGCGAGATATTGATTGTAGCTGATGAAAGTGCTGATCCGGCCCATGTTGCGGCTGATCTCATGTCTCAGGCGGAGCATGATGTGCGGGCCCGCTCGATTCTGGTTTCGTACAGCTCGGATTTTATGGATCGGGTGGAAGAGGAGATTGAGAAGCAGATAGTAACTCTGTCCCGACGCACAATTATTCGGGAATCTTTGGTACAGAATGGAGCTTTCATTCTGGTATCTGATCTGGATGAGGCTTTCGAAATTGCTAATCGGGTGGCACCTGAGCATCTGGAAGTAATGGTGGAGGAGCCTTTTAGCTGGTTGGGCGCTATTAAAAACGCGGGGGCTATTTTCCTGGGACATTATACTCCGGAGCCGGTCGGCGATTATCTGGCCGGTCCCAACCACATACTGCCTACCGGAGGAACAGCCAAGTTTTATTCGCCGGTTACGGTAGCTACCTTTATGAAGAAATCCAGTCTGGTTTATTACAGCCGGATGGGTTTTGAAAAAAACCACAAGGAAGTTATTCGACTGGCTGAGGTTGAGGGGCTAACTGCCCATGCTAATTCCGTTAAGGTGCGAAGGAGATCGGCCGATGGACAATGATGCAAGAGTTGCCGAGATTCGCCGGAAGACTAGTGAAACCGAAATAGTATTAAATCTGGAGCTGGATGGAACGGGCAACAGCCAAATTGATATTGAAGTGCCATTTTTGAGTCATATGTTGGTTTTGCTGGCTGCCCACAGCCTGTGTGACCTGCGGATATGGGCACGGGGAGACACTCAGATCGATGACCACCATACCGTTGAGGATATAGGTATATGTCTGGGACAGGCGCTGAAAGAATGTCTGGGTGAAAAGCGGGGCATCAATCGTTATGGTAGTGCGCTTATTCCTATGGATGAGGCCTTGGCCCGGGTAGTCATGGATCTGTCCGGACGGCCTTATCTGGATTTTAATGTCCCTATGCCGATGGAAGCAGTCGGGAGCTTTTCAACTGAATTGGTGGAAGAATTCTTTCGGGCCATGGCCAATAATAGCGGAATGACTATCCATATTGATCTGCTGAAAGGCAGTAATACCCACCATATCATAGAAGCAATCTTCAAAAGCTTTGCCCGTGCTCTTAGTGAAGCTATTGCTTATGAGCCGCGAATCCAAGGGGTATGGTCTTCAAAAGGCCGACTGTAACATTTCCTGGCAGACTGTACATAATACTGGTTTTTTGGGAGTTGGTTTGTAATAATGATCTCCATAATTGATTATGGAATGGGAAATCTTCGCAGTGTCCAGAAAGGCTTGGAAAGCGCAGGGTTAGTCGCCCAGGTTACCGGTCATCCTGAGGAGGTGGCAGCTGCGTCGGGGGTGATCTTGCCGGGAGTGGGAGCATTTAAGGATGCGGTAGCCAGCCTCAACAGGACTGGTATGGCCCAGGCCCTGCAGGAGGTTGTTCGTCAGAGAATCCCTTTGCTGGGCATATGTCTGGGTATGCAGCTGTTATTTTCTGAAAGTGAAGAGAATGGTAATCACCGGGGTCTTGATATTATTCCTGGTCGGGTGGTGCGCTTTCCCTATGAGGAAAAGGTTCCCCACATGGGTTGGAATCAGCTTCGTCAAGTCAGGAGCAGCCCTTTGTTTATAGGAATTCCTAATGATTCATATTTCTATTTCGTGCATTCCTACCATTGTATTCCGCAAGGAGATGAGAGCATCGGAATCTGCCATTATGGCAGAGAATTTTGCTGTGCGGTCCAGAAGGATAGCATCATGGGCTGCCAGTTCCATCCGGAAAAATCCAGTGCTCTGGGCCTGCAGATATTAAAGAATTTTGGACGTATTGTTAATAAATAGATTCCTTTTGGAGGACAGGCGGTTTAGACCTATCTATACCGGAAGGAAAAAGAGGGGGATAAAAACTTGCTGATTTTCCCGGCTGTAGATATTAAAGAAGGTCGATGTGTCCGCCTGATTCAGGGCAGGAAGGATCAGGAAACCGTATATAGCCAAGACCCGGCGGAAATAGCCCGTCAGTGGGAGCGCCAGGGAGCCCAATGGGTGCATGTGGTGGATCTGGACGGGGCTTTCTCCGGTATTCCACGTAATCAAAGCATTATCAAGGATATGGTTTCCCAGTTGAATATTCCTGTTCAGCTGGGTGGTGGAATTCGAGATATGAAGATAGCCGCCAGTTTCCTGAACCTGGGAGTCAGCCGTATTATTATTGGAACAAAGGCTTTAGATGACCGATTTTTTATAGAGAATCTGCTGAAGGAGTTTGGCCCTGATAAAATCGTCATTGGCATTGATGCCCGAAATGGAATGGTGGCGGTAAAAGGGTGGGTGGATGTTACAGAAGTGCCGGCTTTGGATTTGGCTTTAGAAATGAAATCATTGGGGATTACCCGTCTGGTGTATACCGATATTAGCAGGGATGGAGAATTACAAGGGCCCAATCTTTCTGCAACTGAGGCTTTGGCTAAAGGAAGCGGCTTATCGGTGATAGGATCAGGTGGAGTTACCAGTGTGAAAGATATTGTGAAGCTGCGGCAAATCCCGGGGATTGAGGGGGCGATTATAGGCAAAGCCCTGTATGAAGGACGGATTACCCTGGGAGAAGCCCTTAATGCTGCAGGAAGATGAGGTGAAGAAACGTTGTTGGCGAAAAGGATAATTCCCTGTTTGGATGTCCATGCCGGGCGGGTGGTAAAGGGGGTAAACTTTGTAGACCTTCGCGATGCAGGTGATCCCGTGGAATTGGCAGCTTTTTATGATAGCGAAGGTGCGGATGAATTGGTATTTCTGGATATAACCGCTTCCTCGGAGGACCGCAGCATCATCTTCGATGTAGCCCGGCGTACTGCGGAGCAGGTCTTTATTCCCTTTACAGTTGGCGGAGGTTTACGGAATATTGAAGATATCCGCAAAATGCTTAAAGCCGGTGCCGACAAGATATCTCTCAATACGGCAGCGGTCAAGACTCCATCCTTGATAACCGAAGGAGCAGATAAATTTGGCTGTCAATGTATAGTGGTGGCTATCGATGCACGTCAAATAGAAGGAGAAAAATGGGAGGTAGTCATTAATGGAGGGAGAACTCCCACCGGTCTTGATGCAGTAGAATGGGCATGTCAGGTGGAATCACTGGGGGCGGGTGAGATTCTGTTGACCAGTATGGATAAGGATGGAACCAGGAATGGTTATGATCTTCCTTTGACCAGAACCATAGGTGAGGCGGTGAGAATACCGGTTATCGCTTCAGGTGGTGCCGGGAATCTGGAGCATCTTTACGAAGCGGTAACGCAAGGAAAAGCCGATGCGGTTTTAGTGGCATCGATATTTCATTATGGTGATTATCGGGTAGCCGAGGCTAAAAAATATCTGGCGGACCGGGGGGTGGCGGTAAGATAATGACTAATATGTCTGATCAGTTAAAATACGATAATAATGGCCTGATACCTGCTATTGTTCAGGACAAAAACAGCAAGGAAGTTCTGATGATGGCTTACATGAACCGGGAAGCGCTGGAGCGAACTATTACTACCGGTGAAACCTGGTTTTTTTCCCGGAGCAGGAATCAGCTCTGGCATAAGGGAGAGGAGTCCGGAAATATCCAGTCGATAGTTGAGATTCGGTATGACTGTGACCATGATGCTCTGTTGCTTTTGGTGGAAGCCTCCGGACCGTCTTGTCACACCGGGCATCAGAGCTGTTTTTACAGAAATCTGGAGGGTGATGAATTAAGTACCCGCCTTTTTGATCCGCAAGAGGTATATGGGGAAGGCTCACCGGCTATTATGGCCGAGCTCCAGGAAGTAATTCGGGGCCGGTATATTCAGCGGCCGGAAGGTTCTTACACCACATATCTGTTTAACAAAGGGATCGATAAGATCTTGAAAAAAGTCGGAGAAGAAAGCGCCGAGGTTATTATTGCCGCCAAAAACCCGGATAAGGGCGAACTGGTTTATGAAATTTCCGACTTAATCTACCACCTGCTGGTATTGATGGTCGAAAAGGATGTAAGCCTGGCTCAGGTGTTCAAGGAACTCCGGAGCCGCAGGTAAGCGAGCCTGGGAATGTCACTTCAACTACAGTAAACAGCTGCGCATATGAAAGCCAGCTATTCCTCAGAACCAGAATGTCTGGATTGTTACCCTGGCAGATTGTCGCTATTTGAGTTATCCTTAATAGAAAGACATGATAATTTTTACTGGAGAAAAAAATGAAAATTCTTGAGAAACTTAATAATTCTCAACTGGAAGCGGTCCGGCATAATGACGGACCTTGCCTGGTCCTGGCTGGTGCCGGAAGCGGAAAAACCAGGGTATTAACCAGAAGGGTTGCCCATTTGGTCGAACAAGGGGTATCTCCTCATGAGATAATGGCCATTACTTTTACCAACAAGGCGGCCCAGGAAATGAAAGAGCGGATAAAGGGACTCATTCCCAACTTCAACGGCCAGTGGATAAGGACTTTCCATTCGGCTTCCTACCAGATTTTGCGTATGGAAATAGAGAAATTAGGATATCGCAAGGGCTTCACCATTATGGATGAAGGGGAGCAGCGTGCGGTCATCAAAGACTGTCTGAAAGAATTGCAGGAATATGATGCCAAACCTGAATTGGCCTCTTTTTTCATAAAGCAGGCCAAAAACAGCATGAGTGAACCGGGTGATTATTTCACCGGGCTTAAGATGGCGCCCCAGCAAAGGGACCTCTATCTTCAGTTGTTCAGGCTCTATGGCAGTCGGCTGCGGGAGCTGAATGTTCTTGATTTTGAAGACTTGATTGGCCTTACGGTAAGGTTATTCAAGGAATTCCCTGATGTTTTACATAGCTATCAGACCAGGTTTCATTATGTAATGATAGATGAATATCAGGATACCAACTATGCTCAGTTTTTGTGGACCAACTTGTTGGCCGGAGCAAACGGCAATCTCTTTGTGGTAGGTGATCCCGATCAATCCATCTATAGCTGGCGGGGTGCCGAACCATATAACATTGAACGGTTTTTGGAAATTTACCCGAAAGCCAAAGTGATCACCCTGGAGGAAAATTATCGTTCCACTAAATATATTCTGGAAGCAGCCAACGCTATTATTGTTAATAATGGAGGACGTTTAAAGAAGAACCTGATTACTCAAAATCCCAACGGCGAGCAGCTGTTGCGATTTGGTGCGGCTAATCATCAGCAGGAAGGGGAGTTTTTGGCTCAGTTTATCAAAGATATTGTAAAAAGAAAACAGTATCGTTATATGGACTGTGCCATATTTTATAGGACTCATGCTCAGTCGAGGATTATTGAAGAGGCCTTGAATCGTCAGTTAATACCTTATCGGATTGTGGGAGCAGTGAAATTTTATCAGCGTAAAGAGATCAAGGATATCATGGCTTATCTGAGACTGGTAATAAATACGTCTGATGCCATGAGCTTTCGACGTGCGGTGAATACTCCCCGGCGCGGGGTAGGAGAAGTAACCATCAAAAAGCTTGAAGATTTGAGCAATCAAACCAGGATGCCCATCGTTGAAGCGTTGCGGGATATCGAGAATGAAAAAGGCTATACTACAAAGATAAGAGAATCCCTGCAAAATTTCTACGGGCTGATAAGCTATCTCAGGGAGATAGCCCCTCAGGTATCCTTGGCAGAGCTGCTGGAAGAGACTTTGAAGCTGTCCGGATATCTGGAGGATATCAAAGTCAATCATCCTCTGGAAGCTGAAGAACGGGCTGAAAATCTGCAGGAGCTCAAATCATTGATGATCGAATATGAAGCAGATGGCAAACGAGATTTGGCAGACTTCCTGACTGAAGTGGCCCTGCTGCAGGAATCCGATGAGACCGACTATTCCGACGCGGTTTTGTTAATGACCTTCCACGGCGCCAAGGGGCTTGAATTCCCGGTGGTGTTTATGACCGGAATGGAAGAGGGAATTTTTCCATCTTATCGGGCTGAGACCCATGAGGAGATGGAGGAAGAACGAAGGCTATGCTATGTGGGAATTACCCGGGCCAAGGAGAAGCTCATTATGACTCGTGCGGTGAACCGCATTATGTATGGCAATGATCGTTCCAATATGGCCAGCCGTTTCCTGCGAGAGATACCTGATGAATTGTTTGTTACTATTTCAGAAAATGATGCCAAGCTAAATCTTAATCCGCCCAAAGTAAAGGGACGGGTTCATAATATTCATGAGGGTGATCATGTTCAGCATCAAAAATTTGGACGAGGTATGGTTCAGCAGGTTATTGCCGAAGATATTGCCGTAGTTGATTTTGAAGATTGTGGGGTTAAAACTCTTAACACCCTTATGGCGCCTATGGTTAAAATCGCTCCGGAGGTGTAAGGTGGACCAGGTCAAAGAGAAGATCGCCCACCTGATTGGACAGATAAGCCGTCATGATTATCAGTACTATGTATTGGACACACCATTGATAACAGATGGGGAATATGATCAATTAGTACAGGAATTGTTGCGTATTGAAGGGGAGTTCCCCCATCTGATCCTTCCCGACAGCCCTACTCAAAGGGTAGCGGGCCAGCCGTTACCGGGATTCAGGACTGTCCGCCACCGCGTTCCATTATTGAGTCTGGATAATAGTTTTTCCTATGGAGATTTGGATGAGTTCCATCGACGTGTCAAGGAACGGATAGCCCCCAGCGAACCCTCCTATGTATGTGAGTTGAAAATTGACGGGGTGTCGATTGCGCTTGTTTATGAGGACGGGATTTTGACCTCGGCGGCTACTCGGGGAGATGGGATAACCGGGGAAAATGTACTGCAAAACGTTCGCACTATTCGCAGTGTACCCCTGCGTCTTAATAAACCTATCCCCCGCCTGGAGGTCAGGGGTGAGATTTATATAGCGAAAACCGATTTTCTTCGTTTGAATCAGGAACGGGAAGAAAAGGGGGAAAAGCTCTTTGCCAACCCCCGAAACTCTGCAGCGGGAAGTCTGCGCCAGTTGGACCCGCAAATAACGGCCCGGCGTCCTTTGCGAATTTTTATTTACGACCTTTTATACAGTGAAGGGGTTGAACCGGCGGATCAGGCCCAGCTTCTGCAATTCTTGTCGGAATTGGGTTTCCCTATCAATCCCCACTGGCTGAAAACCAAGGACGTCCGAGAAATTCAGGGGTACTGCCGGGAATGGGAGGAACGGCGGCATCAGTTAGACTATGAAATCGATGGGGTAGTGATCAAGCTAAACTCCCTGTCAGAGCGAATTGTAGCGGGAAACACCAACAAAAGCCCCCGCTGGGCCACTGCTTTTAAATTCCCGGCGGAGGAAGAGGAATCTCAAATAACTGCTTTAGAGCTGAATGTAGGGCGCACCGGAGTAATTACGCCTACGGCAGTCATGACGCCGGTACTGATTGCCGGCAGTGTGGTCAGTCGTGCCAGCCTGCATAATTTTGATCTGATAAAGGAACGAGATATCCGCATTGGCGATCGGGTATTAGTGCACAAAGCCGGAGATATTATTCCGGAAGTAATTCGGCCCCTGATAGAAAAACGAACCGGTAATGAAACGGTGCCGGAATTTCCCCGTTACTGTCCAACTTGTGGAGCAACGGTGATTCGTTTTGAAGGTGAGGTGGCCTATCGCTGCGATAATATCAATTGTCCGGCCCGGCTCAAAGAAAGCTTGATATTCTTTGCTTCTCGCGATGCCATGGATATAGAGGGATTAGGTCCGGCGGTTGTCGAACAGCTGGTTGATAAAGGATTGGTTAAAAACGTGGCGGACCTGTACAGCCTTACTGAGGAAGATTTTTTATCTCTGGACAAGACGGCCAAGAAGAAGGCCAATAATCTTCGTCAGGCGGTAGAAGCCAGCAAAGTTCGTTCTCTGTCCCGGCTTCTTCATGCCTTGGGTTTAAGATATGTGGGAGGCAAGACGGCTCGTATTCTGGCTGAGCAATATGGGGATTTGGATGTTATTGGCTCATTGAGCAGGGAGAGCTTAGTGGAAATTCCCGAAATCGGAGAGAAAATTGCCCAGAGCATAGTGGCTTTTTTTAATGAACCTGAGAATCTGGAGACTATTGCCAGGCTTAAGAAAGCGGGGGTTAACACCCGGGAAAATGTAATATTGAAAGAGTCGGGGCCCTTTACCGGTAAGATACTGGTCCTGACCGGTACTTTGGAGACCCTTACCCGCAGTCAGGCCGGTGAGTTGATTACCGGACAGGGAGGACAGGTGTCTTCCAGTGTAAGCCGAAAAACTGATTATGTAGTGGCAGGAGCGGACCCTGGTTCGAAGCTGGACAGGGCACTGGAACTGGGAATTCCCGTTCTTACTGAACCGGAATTCTTAGCCTTCCTGGAGGATTAGTGGTTTTGCTTTCTGTTACCACTGCCCATATGATTTGGCTTAGGCGATTCATTTAAAGCACTCCTTGTTATGAGTCGTCATTTTGCTTGGATTATAGCACAGCGGCGGGCTTTCTGTTATAATACTGTGCATAAGATTTTTCGAAAGAGAGGGAGCTATTGTGGCTTTGACCATCAAGGAAGTTGAACACGTGGCTTTATTGGCCAGATTAAATCTTTCTCCCGGAGAAAAGGAACTTTTCGCCCAGCAACTCGGAGCAATCCTGGAGTATTTCGGAAGGCTTAATCATCTTTCCACCGATGGAGTAGAGCCATTAGCCCATGTTCTTCCTCTTGCAAATGTAATGAGAGATGATGAGATCTGGACCCCATTGGATAAAGAAGACATATTGGCCAATGCTCCTCTGGAAGAAGAAGGGCAGTTCAGAGTACCAAGGATAGTGTAAGGAGGAGTCTTGTGAAGCTATATCAGCAAACTGCTCAAAAAATCGGCGAGATGTTAGCTAAAAAGGAAGTTACATCCCAGGAGGTTCTGGAAGCTACCGCAGAGCGAATTCGCCAGGTGGAAAATAAGGTTCAGGCTTTCACTACCCTCACCCTGGATGAAGCCGCATCCAGGGCTCAAGCGGTTGCATCCCGGCAGGATTTGGGGGGGCTGGCCGGAATACCCTGCGGGGTGAAGGACAATCTGTGTACCAAGGGGATAAGAACTACTTGTTCTTCACAGATGTTGGAGAATTTTATCCCTCCCTATGATGCAACTGTGATCAGCAAATTAAAGGAAGCCGGTGCCGTGATGGTAGGCAAGTTGAATATGGATGAGTTTGCCATGGGTTCATCAACGGAGTTTTCGGGTTTTTTCCCGACTAACAATCCCTGGGATCTTACCAGAATTCCGGGAGGTTCGTCTGGTGGGGCGGCGGCAGCAGTGGCGGCAGGAGAGGTGTTTTATGCCTTGGGCTCCGATACGGGAGGCTCAATCCGTCAACCGGCCTCATTTTGCGGGGTGGTGGGAATGAAGCCCACATACGGCAGGGTTTCCCGCTATGGATTGGTGGCTTTTGCCTCTTCTCTGGATCAAATAGGTCCCTTGACCCGTGATGTGACTGATTGCGCTCTGGTTATGAATTCCCTTTGTGGTTACGACCAACTTGATTCAACCAGTCTGCAGGTGGATAAGCCCGACTATATGAGTTTTCTGCATAAGGATATCAAAGGCATGAAGATTGGTTACCCCCGGGAATATTTCCAAAAAGGGGTAGACGATTCGATTAAAGATATAATCAAGAAGGCCCTGCTTACATTTGAAAGACTAGGAGCCCAGGTGGAGGAGACCAGTCTGCCCCATAGCGAATATGCTCTGGCGGCATATTACATTATTGCCACTGCTGAATGCAGTGCTAATATGGCCCGGTTTGACGGAGTCAGATATGGTTATCGTGATGATAAGGCTGAGGATGTTGAGGAAATGATGTGCAACACCAGGGCCCATGCCCTGGGACCGGAAACAAAGCTCCGCATCATGCTGGGTACTTATGCTCTTAGTTCAGGTTATTATGATGCTTATTATTTAAAAGCGCTGAAGGTGCGCCGCCTTATCAAAGAAGATTTTGATCGGGCTTTTGAAAAATACGACCTGTTAGTTTCACCGGCGACGACTTCGGTGGCTTTCAAGCTTGGAGAGAAATCTGCTGACCCCTTGGCCATGTACATGTCGGACATTCTCACCATTCCGGTAAACCTGGCTGGAATTCCGGCCATTTCCATTCCGGGGGGACTGGTTGACGGCCTTCCGGTGGGAGTACATCTTATGGGACCGCCTCTTTCAGAAGGAAAGCTGCTTCAGGCGGCTTATTCTTTTGAGCAAGCTACCGATTATCACTTGAAGACACCCGTATTGGAGGTATAAACAATATGTCGCGTTCCAAATACGAAGCAGTGATTGGGTTAGAAGTACATGTTGAACTGAAGACGAATTCTAAAGCTTTTTGTGGATGTGCAACTTCTTTTGGAGCAGAGCCCAACACCAATGTTTGCCCCATTTGTCTGGGTATGCCGGGAACTCTGCCGGTTTTAAACCGACAAATGGTGGAGTATGCCATTAAGACGGGGTTGGCCTTGAATTGCCGGATTGCTGAATTCTGCAAGTTTGACCGCAAAAACTATTACTATCCTGATTTACCTAAGAATTATCAGATATCACAATACGACTTGCCCATAGCCATCGGAGGCAAACTGGATATTGAAATTGAAGGGGATGGCGCCTCAAAAACTATCGGCATTACCCGGGTACATATGGAGGAGGATGCCGGTAAATTAGTGCATCAAGGCAACATTATGACCACCCCTTATTCCCTGGTTGACTTAAACCGGGCTGGGACTCCTTTACTGGAGATAGTTTCTGAGCCTGATATGAGTTCCGGGGCAGAAGCCCGCAGGTATGTGGAGAAGCTGCGTGCTATACTTTTATTCCTGGAGGTTTCAGACTGCAAGATGGAGGAGGGCTCACTTCGATGTGATGCTAATATTTCCGTTCGCCCTAATGGCCAGACTAAATTAGGAACTAAAGCCGAAATAAAAAACATGAATTCTTTCCGAGCATTGGAAAGAGCTGTGGAATATGAGATCGACCGTCAAATTAAGATTCTGGAAGAAGGCGGAACGATAATTCAGGACACCCGCACCTGGGATGAGGTGCAACAGATCACTCTCAGTATGCGTTCCAAAGAAGAGGCCCATGACTATCGCTATTTTCCCGATCCGGATCTGATGCCGCTGAAAATTGATCAGGCTTGGACAGAGCGGGTGAGGGCAAGCCTTCCCGAGTTGCCGGATCAAGCTTGTCTTCGTCTGGTGGAAGAGTATAATCTATCTCAGTATGACGCAGCTTTATTGACCGCCACCAAGGATGGATTAGAATACTTTGATGCTTGTGTCCGCCAATATCCTCAGCCCAAAGTAGTAGCCAATTGGATTATGGGAGAATTGGCCCGGCTTCTGAACCAGAATAACATGGAGATTAAGGATTGCCGTATAACCCCCCATGCTCTGAGTCAACTGCTGACACTCTTGGAGAAGGGAACCATAAGTGGCAAAATAGCTAAAAAAGTTTTTGAAGAAATGTTCCAAACCGGGGCCTTGCCGGATAAGATAATTGAAGAGCAGGGTCTGGTACAGATTTCTGATGAGGCTGGTATTTTGGCTATAGTAAAAGAGGTAATAAACGCCAATCCCAAAGTGGTGGATGACTTTAAAAATGGCAAGGGCAAAGCAGCAGGGTTCTTGGTCGGGCAGGTTATGAAAGCCAGCAAGGGCAAAGCTAATCCAGAAATTGCAAACCGACTCCTTAATGAGGAGTTGTCACGCCTTTAAAGTCCCCATGATTACAGCTGATTGAGCGGACCCAAAGCCATATCCACCTGGACCCGTCCGGAATTGTGCTGGATGGGTGTAGCTGTGCCGATACGTGGATAAATGATATAATTCATTACGTTAAATAGATTTCGGTTTGTTGCAGAACAAATAGAACAAATTAATGTTGGGAGCGATTCGACTGCCTCCCGGCTAGATGTTTGGTGAAGGAGTGAGGAGATGCCCACAAACTATTCAGGCAGAGATTGGTTTATGGAGAAGGGCGCCAAAGTCAGTATTGTTGATACTACTTTGCGGGATGGAGAACAGACCGCTGGGGTAGTTTTTTCCAACGCTGAAAAAATCAGTATTGCCCAATACCTGGATGAGATGGGAGTAGATCAGATAGAAGCTGGAATTCCAGTTATGGGCGGTGATGAGAAGAAGTGCATCCGTGAGATTGTAGGTATGGGACTGAAGGCCAGTATCATGGCCTGGAATCGAGCGGTAATCAACGATATTAAAGAATCAATCGAATGTGGTGTTGATGCGGTGGCCATATCCATATCCACTTCCGACATTCACATAGAACATAAATTGCAGACTACCCGTCAGGATGTGCTGAATCGCATGTCTGATGCAGTGAAATTCGCTAAGGATAAAGGGCTTTATATATCGGTGAATGCGGAAGATGCCTCACGATCCGATTTGGGTTATCTGATAGAGTTTGCAACAATGGCTAAAGAATATGGTGCGGATCGATTAAGATTTTGCGATACGGTAGGAATCCTTGATCCTTTGACCACCCATAGGAAGATAAAAAAGCTGGTGGAAACGGTGGGGATAGATGTTGAGATGCACACCCACAATGACTTTGGACTGGCTACCGCCAACTCTCTGGCCGGAGTCTATGCCGGGGCCAGGTATGTGGGAGTTACCATTAACGGTCTGGGAGAACGGGCCGGCAATGCCTCTTTACAGGAAGTGGTAATGGGGTTGAAGCACCTGATGGGAGTGGATCTTAATTTCAGGACGGAGATTTTTCGTGAGGTGGCAGAATATGTATCGACAGCCTCGGGAAGGACCTTATCACCGGCTCATCCCATAGTCGGCTTGAATATTTTTGCCCATGAATCAGGAATCCATGGTGATGGGGTGTTGAAGAACCCCTTGAATTATGAAGCATTTTCTCCCCAGGAAGTGGGGCTGGAGCGTCAAATAGTAATCGGCAAGCATTCGGGGACGGCAGCATTGAAGTCAAAGTTTGTGGAGTATGAGATGGAACTCAATGATAAGGATGCTCAGGGTCTGCTGGCTTTGGTCAGAGCTGCGGCCATTGAATTAAAACGCCCTCTTTTTGATAAAGAGTTGGTATCCTTGTATGAACAACAAATGACGGGGAGGGGGAAGTGATTTGGGAAAGACAATTGCAGAAAAAATCTTATCAAAGAAATCCGGATTAGATGCTAAAGCTGATGATATTGTGGTGGCAAACCTGGATTTCGTTATGGGTCAGGACGGGACATCACCTTTGGCCATTAATGCCTTTGAAGAAATGGGGGGCCGCAAGGCCTTTGACTCTCAGAAGGTGGCCATGGTCATTGACCATAGCTCCCCCAGTCCTTTGGAAGGAGTCTCGGCTTTACATCACAAAATGCGGATGTTTGCCGACCGGCACCAGATAAAGTTTTACGACATCGGGGAAGGAGTATGTCACCAGCTGATTCCCGAACAGGGCCATGTAGGTCCCGGCTCATTAGTTATTGGAGCTGACAGCCATACCTGCACTTATGGAGCAATTAACGCCTTTGCCACCGGAGTCGGGTCAACGGATTTGGCGGCGGCAATAATTTCCGGTCAGCTATGGTTTAAGGTTCCGCCTACCATAAAATTTCAGTTAAATGGTCAGCTTCCCCCGGGGGTTTTCTCTAAGGATTTAATCCTCTATCTGATTGGAGATGTTACTGCAGATGGTGCTACTTATATGGCGGCTGAATATGTTGGCGAAGCGATCAGTGCTTTGTCGGTGGAGGCCCGTTTTACTATAAGCAATATGGCCATTGAAATGGGTGCTAAAGTAGGCTTGATGGAAGCTGATGATAAGACAACAAAATGGGTCAGAGAGCATTCGACTCTGACTTTTGAACCGGTTTTTTCTGATCCTGACGCTGAATATGCCATGATCAAGGAATATGATGTAAGCCGGTTGGAGCCTCAGGTGGCTAAACCTCATCAGGTTGATAATGTGGCTCCCCTAAGCCAGGTGGCAGGAACCGAAATTCAGCAGTGTGTGATAGGAACTTGTACCAATGGTCGTTTAGAGGATCTGAGAATAGCTGCTCAGATTCTGGAGGGAAGAAAAGTGCATCCCCGCACCAGATTGATTGTGGCACCGGCCTCGCGCCGGGTATTCCTGGATGCGATGCAAGAAGGCATAATTCGCACTTTGGTTGAAGCCGGAGCGGTTCTTGTTACTCCGGGGTGTGGCCCGTGTGTGGGAACTCATAATGGCGTGCCATCGGATGGGGAGAATGTTATGGCCACTTCAAATCGTAATTTCAGGGGAAGAATGGGTAATAATAAAGCATTTATATATCTGGGCTCACCGGCTTCGGTAGCGGCTGCAGCAGTTGCCGGCCAGATCAGCGACCCCAGAGAATATTTGAGGCAGGTGAAATAGATGAGATTCCAGGGCAAAAGTCATAAATTCGGTGATGATGTAAATACGGATTATATAATTTCCGGTCGTTATAAGTTTAAGACATTAGATATGAAGGAGCTGGCCAAACACGTTATGGAGGATCTGGACCCCGAGTTTTATTCGAAGATCACTAAGGGTGACTTCATTGTGGCCGGCAAAAATTTCGGTTGTGGTTCATCACGGGAGCAGGCGCCTCTGGCTATTATTAATGCCGATATCAGCGCGGTAATTGCCAAATCTTTTGCCAGGATTTTTTATCGCAACGCTATAAATACCGGTTTGCCCCTGTTGGAATGTGACACCGACCGAATAAATCCCGGTGATGAGCTGGAAGTGGATCTGGAACAGGGTGTGATTCGTAATATTACGCAGGGCATTGATATTGCAGTAACTCCGTTACCCAGAGTAATGCTTAAAATACTGGCCGAAGGCGGTCTGGTTGAGCATTTCAAAACTAATGGCACTTTTAATCTGGATTAATAGCCGGTCTCAGTGAGACCGCGTCCCCGACTTAGTTTAAGGAGGAGTCGATTTGATGGATACTATGCACAGGGGGCAGAAAATAGAAAATCATCAGGGAAGGCTGAATGTTCCGGAGCATCCTATTATTCCTTTTATTGAAGGTGATGGAACCGGACCGGATATTTGGCGGGCTGCCTCTCGGGTTCTTGAAGCAGCGGTGGCCAAAGCATATGGAGGCCGGAGGTCTTTAGTCTGGCTGGAAGTATTAGCCGGGGAAAAGGCTTTTGACCGAACCGGTGAATGGCTTCCCGAAGAGACATTGAATTGTATCAGGGAGCATTTGGTGGCAATTAAAGGTCCACTGACCACTCCGGTGGGAGGCGGGATTCGATCCCTTAATGTTGCTTTGCGCCAGGAATTGGACTTGTTCGCGTGTGTTCGCCCGGTGAGATATTTTGAGGGAGTTCCTTCTCCGGTGAAACGGCCCGAGGATACGGATATGATAATTTTTAGGGAAAACACCGAGGATATTTATGCCGGGATTGAATATCCGCAAGGCTCTGAGGAAGCCCGGAAATTGCTGGATTTTCTCTTGAAGGAAATGAATGTTAATAAAATTCGCTTTCCGGCTACTTCGGGCCTGGGGATTAAACCGGTTTCCAGAGAAGGTTCTGAACGTCTGGTCAGAGCGGCGATACAAAATGCCGTCGATGAAGGCCGCAAGAGTGTAACTCTGGTTCATAAAGGCAATATTATGAAGTATACCGAAGGGGCTTTCAAGCAGTGGGGATATGATCTGGCAGAGAGAGAGTTTGCTGATCAGGTATTTACCTGGAATGAATATGACCGTATTAAGGAGCAAAAAGGTGAAGATGCCGCTAATCGTGCTCAATCCCAGGCTGAGGCTGAAGGCAAGATTATTATTAAGGACGCCATAGCGGATATTTTCTTACAGCAGATTTTAACCCGCCCCCGGGAGTTCTCGGTGGTGGCTACTCTTAATTTGAATGGTGATTACATCTCGGATGCCTTAGCTGCTCAAGTGGGTGGAATAGGTATTGCACCGGGTGCTAATATCAATTACGAAACGGGACATGCGATTTTTGAGGCGACTCATGGAACGGCACCCAAGTATGCCGGCCTCGATAAAGTAAACCCTTCTTCAGTTATTCTTTCCGGGGAAATGATGCTTCGCTATCTGGGCTGGCCTGAAGCAGCTGCTCTGATAATCAGCTCTCTGGAGAAAACTATCATTTCCAAAGTTGTTACTTATGATTTTGCTCGTCTGATGGATGGTGCCATCGAAGTAAGAACCTCAGAATTTGCTGATGAATTAATAAAAAATATGTAATAAGTCAGGGAACAACGGGAACGCTGCCTGGGCAATGAGGAGAAGGATTGCCCAAGCAGCGTTCCCGTTAAGCCTTGTTTGAAACCTTCCGATATTCCGCAAACGAAAGCCCCCAAATTCCCATGAAATTCTTTGGGATTGGCGGGTTTTGTATTAAATAGCATTATCTCTTCCATAAGTATCCTGCCTTTCGTCTGACATATCCGTGTTTAAATTGGCGGGCTTGAGCGGAAACTAATCACAAATATTTTTAGTTAGGAGGAAGAAATTTGTCTAAAATCGAAATGCGTGGAGGAATTATGGCGGAGCCTTTTCCGGGCCGAGTTGGAGAAGATGTTTACATTCGCTATGCGGGGCTTCTGGCTCAGTCTGGCGCGGATAAGATGTATTTGCATCTGGGTTATGGCGATCAATGGAATGATGTTAATGACTATGAAATGAAGCACTCTGATCAGGGATGGGAAACACGTGTGAAAATTACCCGGGCCGGACCGTTGAATTTCTGTTTTAAGGACCGTGCGGATAATTGGGACAACAACAACGGGCATAATTGGACCTATCAGATTGATCCTAACCGTTTCCGGTGAGAAAGGGGGCAAATCTTTGGCTAGAGCTGCAATCGAAGCAGGTGTAATTACTACTCCGGTCCCTATTATCGCCGGAGAATCAGTGCATATTATCTATAGTGGGCCTCTGGCAAAAAGCGGTGCCAATAAGGTTTATATGCATATAGGTTATGGGCCGGATTCTTCCTGGAAGATGATTGATGATTTCGAAATGAGTTCCAGCAAGTGGGGGTGGGAAGCGATAGTAGATATTGCGGGTGATGATCGGTTCAATTTCTGTTTTCATGACTGTGCCGACAACTGGGACAACAACAACGGGCACAACTGGAGTTATGAGGTCTTTAGCGGGGTAATATGAGGGGATGTTTAACTTGGTCAGATCCGGCAGGGAATTGTTTTAGACAGACAGCAGCATAAAATCATAATTTGGTCACAAAAAGCTCATTCTATTTAATGAGCTTTTTGTGTTACAGGAGGAATCATATGAGAATTGCCATGCTTACATGGGAGTTTCCCCCTCGCATAGTAGGTGGTTTAGCAATGCATGTTTTTGACTTGTCCACTGCCTTGGCCAGGGCAGGTCAAGAAGTTACTGTAATCACGGTCAATGGGCAGGAAATTGAATCCTGTCAGGATATGGAGGGGGTTCGAGTTATCCGGGCGCATCCGTATGATCTTCCCTCTCGGGATATTGTAAACTGGGCAGTACAATTGAATGTGGCCATGTTGGAAAAGGCGATCCAGGCTGTCAATGCCGAAGGTGATTTTGATATTATTCATGCCCATGACTGGTTGGTAGCCCATGCCGGACGAGCTCTGAAGCATTCATATCAACTGCCGCTGGTTGCCACCATACATGCCACAGAATACGGACGCAATAATGGCCTGCATAACGAAGTTCAGAGGGACATCAGTAATATTGAGTGGTGGCTTACTTACGAAGCCTGGAAAGTCATCTGTTGTTCGAAATATATGGAAAACGAATTATATAGGGTTTTTAATCTTCCCGGTGACAAGGTAACTTATATTCCTAATGGAGTTCATCCGGCCAGGTTTAAAGAGCGCCGGGTTCCGGAGGATTTCAAGGCGAGGTTTGCACTTCCCCACGAGAAGCTTGTATATTTCGTCGGTCGCCTGGTCAGGGAAAAGGGGGTCCAAGTCTTAATCGATGCGGCTCGAAAAGTGTTGGTTAACATTCCTGAAGCTAAATTTATAGTGGCGGGGACGGGTCCCTATGAAAAATATTTGCATAATAAGGCCCGGGAGCTTGGTTTGGGTGACAAAATGCTGTTTACCGGCTATGTGACTGATGAGGACCGGGATATGCTTTATCTGGTTGCGGATGTGGCCGTCTTTCCCAGTCTTTACGAACCCTTTGGCATAGTAGCCCTGGAAGCAATGGCCGCCGGTACTCCGGTAGTTGTGTCAGACAGCGGCGGTCTGGCTGAAACGGTGGTCCATGAGGTGGATGGATTATGTGCTATTACCGGGTCGTCTAATTCATTGGCCGACCAGATAATAAAGGTTATACAAAACCGTGGACTGGCAGAGAAGCTGAGGGGAAATGCCCTTGACAAAGTAAGGGAGCACTATGATTGGCAGATAATAGCGGATAGGACCTTGGACGTGTATCGGGAAGTAGCTGATGGCAACCGGCTTAACCGGGAACGGATTGGATTCAGTCCGCTCCGTGAAAGCGTTGTTCATCAAAATAAGGGAGTGATTAGTTGAAACGGGCAGATAAACAAAGTCAAGGTGCGGGCTTGATTTCCAAAGCGGTGGTAATGGCCGGAGGAGAAGGAACCAGATTACGGCCATTGACCTGCAACGTTCCCAAACCTATGATGCCGATTTTTGATAAGCCGGTGATGTCGTACGGGCTTGAACTCTTGAAAAAACATGGAATTAAAGATGTGGCAGTTACTCTCCAATACTTACCCGGTTCGGTTCAGGGTTTCTTCGGAGATGGCAGAGGCAATGATTTAAACATCAGATACTATGTGGAGGATTCACCTCTGGGCACAGCAGGAAGTGTCAAGAATGCTCATAAATTTCTGGATAAGACTTTTATTGTTATCAGTGGGGATGCCTTGACGGACTTTCCCCTTGGTAAGGCTATGGAATTCCATCGTTCCCGGGGAGCTCTGGCTACATTGATCCTGGCCCGGGTGGAGCTGCCGCTGGAGTATGGGCTGGTCCTTACAGATGGTGAGGGAAGAATAACTCGTTTTTTAGAGAAGCCTTCCTGGGGCGAGGTCTTCAGCGATACTGTCAATACCGGTATTTACATCCTGGAGCCGGAGGCCATGGAATGGGTAAAGCCTGGGACTCGATTCGATTTTTCCCGGGATCTGTTCCCTCAGTTTCTGGCCCAGAGGAAACCTCTTTATGGCTGTGTACTGCCGGGATACTGGTGTGATATTGGCAACCATCAACAGTACCGTCAGGTTCATAATGATATTCTCAACGGTCTGGTGAACGTTGAGGTGGAGGGGGAGCGTCGGGGCAGTATGATAATTGGCTCAGGAGCTCATGTTGCTTCCGGAGTTCGCCTGGAAGGACCTCTTTATATAGGAGCTGATTGTGATATTGCATCGGGAGCACGTATATTACCGTATTCAGCCCTGGGTCAGGGCTGTCTGGTTAAAGCGGGGGCTTCTTTGAAAAGAACTATTACGGGACAGGGGTGTGTAATAGGCAGCGGCACCGAAATTCGGGGGGCTATTCTGGGAAAAGGGGTCAGGACTAAAAACCGGGTGCAGATTTTCGAAGGGGTTATTGGTGATGATTCAGTGCTGGAGGAGGAAGTGGTCATTAAGCCGGAGGTCAAGATTTGGCCCCAAAAGGTAGTGGAAGCCGGCCGTATATTGGCCCAAAGTGTGGTGTGGTCAGAAAAGATTCCGCGCAGTATTTTTTCCCGCCGGGGTGTAACGGGCAATATTAACGGTGACTTAACTCCGGAAAAGCTGGTGCGCCTGGGGCGTGCCCTGGGAACCATATTGGCAGTAAAGACCAAGGTAGTAGTAGGGTGTGACTGGTCACAGGGAGCATGGGTGGCTAAGCAAGCCTTGGAGTCGGGTCTTATGGCAGCGGGAATTACTATTCTGGATGCGGGACGCACTCTGGCCGGTGCATTGCGTTATGCGGCCCGGGAGCTAGAGGCCGACAGGGGCTTTTATCTGGCCATGGATCAGTATAATTCTACCTTGACTTTGGTCATTGTGGACCAGGATGGGATAAACCTGATCAAATCTGAGGAACGGAAGATCGAAAATGTTTGGAGCCGGGAAGAATATAGGCCTATAAAAGCAGAACAGATGGGTATGTCGGCATTCATACCAGATATCTCTGCAGCCTATATGGCTAACATTTTGCAGGATATAGATAAAGACGCCGTGGCCCGGCAAAGATTTCGTGTGGTGGTTGCTTCAAATGAGCCTGAAGTGGGTGAATGGACGGCCGATTTACTGGACAGGATTCAATGTGACGTGATTAGGGTTGATTGCGGGGAGAATGATAGCCGACCCGGCTTTAAAGATGAATTAGAGTTCCTGGTGAATGAAACCGCTGAGTGGGATGCGGATTTAGGTGTTTATCTGGAGGAATTGGGAGAAACAATAGTTCTGGTTTCTCCGCGAGGCCAAGTGGTTAGGGATGAGTCACTGCTGGCCTTGACTTCATCATTGTTTAATGAAAGATTTGGCGATGTCTATTTGCCGGCCGATGTTCCTTTGACCATTGAGAAATTCATTTGTCAGATGGGGAAAAAGGTGGTTAGAACCCGGGTGGCATTAGGAGATTTTATGCAGGAGTTGGTTGACGGGAAAGAATGGAATCAGCTTAGGCTTTATACGGAAGGATTGTATTTTGTGGTTCGGCTTCTGGAGATGATGGCGCATTTGAACCATAACCTGGATAGCCTGCTGGACAACCTGCCACCATTTTTCTATGACAAAAGCGAGCTGCCGATTTCCTGGGAACAGAAAGGACGGATCATCCGGCGTTTGGCCGAGGATGCCAATAACAGAAGTGACCAGGAGGTGGAAGGAATTCGTTTATGGGGCGATTCAGGCAGCAGCTTAATTCTTCCCGACGAAGACCGGCCGGTTTGCCGGATTTATTCAGAGAGCTTTTCTCAGGAGACGGCTGAGTCTCTTACAGAGTTTTGTATGGAGACTATCAGGAATATATGCCAGGAAGAGGAATAATTCAGTGAGCATATAATCATGTTTTTTACCCATGCTAAAGATGAATAATATGATTGGAGGAAAAATGATGCCTGAATTGAGGCAGGACCCATTGAGTCAGCGTTGGATTATTATATCTTCGGAGCGAGCCAAGCGGCCCAATGATTTCAAGCTTAGACCGGTAGAGCCCCACGTCGGGGAATGTGTATTCTGTGCCGGTAATGAAAACAAGACTCCTCCGGAAATCTGGGCTTATCGCTCTCCGGGCACCGAGAGAGATCAGGATGGATGGTGGGTGCGCACTGTTCCAAATAAATTTCCGGCTCTGGGAATAGAAGGCTCATTGAACGAGCATATGAATGGCTTGCATAAGAGTATGAATGGGGTAGGCGCCCATGAAGTAATCATTGAAACCCCCAGGCATCAGATAGAAACTCATCAGCATTCCGTTGAACAAATGCAGGAAATAATAAGGATGTGGAGGGACAGGCATCTCGATCTGCGCCAGGATAAGCGTCTTAAATATGTGATGGTTTTTAAAAATGAGGGCTCGGATGCAGGTGCTTCCCTGGAGCATAGCCACAGTCAGCTGATCGCTCTTCCCATTCTGCCCAAGGCCATTGAAGAGGAAATTGACGGTATTAAGCGCCATCTGGAAGCTGCCAACAGATGCATATTCTGTGACATGATCGAACAGGAGAAGCAAGATTATTCCCGGATGGTTTTTGAATCAGAGAGTATGATTGCATTCTGCCCTTATGCGTCACGTTTTCCTTTTGAGATATGGATTCTGCCTAAGCGCCATGAACCGGATTTTGGCTTTATAAGAGAAAATGAGATTCAGGATCTGGGGATTACTTTGCAAGAGGTATTGGCCAGGCTGGCCGGCACCCTGGGAAGCCCTCCTTACAATTTGCTGCTTCATTCCACCCCGGTCAATACTGACATCGGAGTATCGTATCACTGGCACATTGAGATTCTTCCCCGATTAACCAAAGCAGCTGGGTTTGAATTTGGAACAGACTATTATATAAATCCTACTCCGCCGGAAATCGCGGCTGATTCACTGCAAAGCTTTCACTAACAAGACAAATGCTTAAGGAGTGATACATGAATGAAAATTTTAATTGCAGCATCGGAAATGACTCCCTTTGCGAAAACGGGTGGCCTGGCTGATGTTACCGGTTCTCTGCCCAAGGCGTTGAAAGACCTGGGGCATGATGTCCGAGTGGTAATACCCAATTATAAGCAGATCACTGCAGGAAAATATCTTACTGATTTACCGGTGCCAATGGATGGTCATTTGGAAACTGCCATTATCCGTCATACTAGTATTAAAGGGAAATATGAACAAATTCCGGTTTACTTGGCGGATAATCATAAATACTTTCATCGTGATCGCATGTATGGATTTAGTGATGAGTTTGACCGGTTTAACTTTTTTACCAAAACCTGCTTGGCTATGCTGCCTTATTTGGGATTTCAACCGGATGTAATTCATTGTAATGATTGGCACACTGCTTTAATACCCCTGTTCTTAAAAAACAAATTTGGGGAGGAGCCGTTTTATAAAAGTATTGCTTCGGTTTTTACTGTTCACAATCTGCAGTACCAGGGGCGATTCCCTAAAAGAGTATTAAGCTCTCTGGGCCTGGACGATTCTTTTTTTACTCCGGAGGAATTAGAGTATTACGGAGAAGTAAACTTCATGAAAGCCGGGCTGTTATACGGGGATCTTATTAACACAGTTAGTCGTAAATATGCGGCCGAAATTCAGACAGCCGAATTGGGAGAGGGACTGGATGGATTGCTGAGAAAACGGGCTCTGGATTTGCATGGGATTTTAAATGGCTTGGATTACCAAGAGTTTAACCCGGCTCAGGATGATAAGATTTATGAAAAATATGATGTAAATTCTCTGGCCAACAAACGGGAAAACAAATACCAGCTTCAGAAGGAACTGGGGTTGAGCATGGGTGATGTCCCCTTGGTAGGAATAATCACTCGCCTGGTTTCTCAAAAGGGACTTGACCTGATGGCCGCAATCATCGATGAGATTATGGGGTTAGGAATTCAGTTGGTTCTGCTGGGAACGGGAGAGGATTATTATGAAAAACTGTTCGCTGATGTCAAGATGCGTTATCCTCAGCAGACCTCGGTAAATCTTGGGTTTGATGCGGTGTTGGCGCAAAAAATATATGCCGGTTCGGACATATTCCTGATGCCTTCGCGTTTTGAGCCATGTGGATTAGGGCAGCTTATTTCTTTGCGATATGGCACAATCCCAGTGGTGAGAAGAACCGGTGGTCTGGCGGATACCATAAACAATTATGACTTTGAAACCGGTTATGGCAATGGCTTCGACTTTTTGGATTATTCACCTGAGGAGCTGTTGGGTGCTCTGAGGCGGGCAGTTCAATTATATCGCAACAATCCCGATGCTTGGAGCAAGCTGATTCATGTTGCTATGAATATGGACTTTTCATGGAACCGCTCTGCCGTCAAATATTTGGAGTTGTATGAAAAAGCTATTAACAAACGCAAAAGCACGTTGATGAGGGCGGTTTAGTAAAGTGAGGCGAAAGGCGTAAGGAGAGAGGCGTGATGCGGGGAACGAGGAATGGGAAACGAGGAGACGAGAGAACGGAGGACGCAGATTAAAGCAGATTAATATGATTGACGCAGATAGGAACGGTGAGGCGTAAGGAGAGAGGCGGGAGGAGGGGAACGGGGAGGACGTAAGACGCAGATGGACGCAGATTTACGCAGATGGGGAACGTGAGACATGATAGGGTTAGTTATTGGATAGCACCGGCTAATAACAAGATTTAAAATACTGTGAATTCGTAAGTAAACGGAAGATTTTCTTTCATTTATTGAGATAGGCGAAAGGCGTAAGGAGAGAGGCGGGAGGAGGGGAATCGGCGTAGGTCAGTGTCAAATAAACTGAAACATTAAAAGAAATTATAACAAATCAGCGTTAATCTGCGTAAATCTGTGTCTAAAAAACCCGAGGGGAGCGAGATGCAGGAGAACGCAGATTATTATGATTAACGAAGATAGGGCGGAGGAGTCCTATCTCTAATTCTTCCACTTCCCAATTTTCCTCCAATGACATACAATTATTAAATAATGAGGAAGCCGAAGGAGGGGGGAAATTGATGAAGGTTAGTGAAGTTATGGCAAGTCCTGTAGTCACGGTATCGGCCAGGAATTCACTGCAGGAATGTTTGGACATTATGCGGGAGAATAATGTGCGAAGATTGCCGGTGGTTGAAGGCGCCAAGTTGGTGGGGATTATTGTCCAGCACGACATTGAAAAGGCATTAAGAAGTCCGGGCAGGATTTCTCAAACTCCCGTGGAGTGGGTCATGACGAAAACAGATCTGTTCGTGGTTTCTCCGGAGGATAAAATAACTGATGCGGCGCGATTGATGAAGGCTCGAAAAATCAGCGCACTGCCGGTGGTTGAAGACGGGGATTTATTAGGGATAATAACCGACTCCGACTTGATGGGAATGCTAATAAGGCTGCTGGAGCGGCAATAAAATAGCAGACCCACAAGCATCTATCTCAAGCTCGGCAAAACCGAAGTCGAAGCCCTTTAAAGGGCTAAAGCTTGTGGGTCTGATGGAAGCCAGCAACGAACTCCTTTATAGGAGTGGTCAGGAATTATTTCCCGTAGGAAAACCTGAACCTTTTTAGTCCGAAGACTGTTTTTGTTGCTGGCTTCTGAGTATATTATGACCGCAGACTCGAAATATTATTCGTCATATATAAAATAAAATTAATGTGATCGGAAGGCAGGTAAATGAGTGTTTAAGGTGATGATTCCAGGGAGAGGGGAATTTGTTTTTAGCTGCTTGATTCTGGATATGAATGGAACTGTAAGTACGGACGGTGCTTTGATCCCCGGAGTAAAATGGAGGATAAAAAAGCTAAAAGAGATTTTAGATATATACCTTATTACGGCCGACACCTTTGGATCGGCCCTTGATGCTTCCGCCGATCTGGGAATTGAACTAGCGGTCATTAGTCCTATTGACGGTGGCCGGGACAAGTTTGATTTTTTGAAGCAAAAGGGCAGTAGTGAGTCTATTGCCATCGGCAATGGCTTTAATGATGTGGAGATGCTGCGGGAAGCCGGCCTCTCCATAGTTGTAATGGGAAATGAAGGCTGCTCAGTCCAAGCTTTGAATGCGGCCATGATTGCAGTTAATGACATTCGGGATGCGCTGGACTTAATTCTATGTAAAAATCGTCTGATCGCCACTCTGAGAACCTAGTACTCTGTAACACCTAATTCCTTACATTATCGCCGGTTAAATTTCCGTCTGACTGCGTTGTCATCATTCGTAATACAACCAGTATTACTCAATCCTTCGCCTTGTCATACGAAAATTTTCCTCGCCGAGTAATGCAAGTTTTAAGTGTTACAGAGTACTAGATAATTATTTGTATTTTCCCCGCAGATTTATCTTCATACCTCTAAAGCCTCCAGAAGGCTATCTCGCAGTGCTGCATAATCAGGATCGATAAAAGTACGCTGATGCTTAGGCCGGCAAAATGGAACATTAACCTGAAGCCTGATCTTCGCAGGACACTCTGTCAGCACATATATTTGATCACACAGGCGAAGAGCTTCATCAACATCGTGGGTTACAAATATTGCCGTTGCCCCCAGGTCATCGAAAACCTCGATCAACCAGGATTGCATTCGTCTTCTGGTCAGGGCATCCAGAGAAGCGAAAGGCTCATCTAACAATAGAATGTCGCTGGAAAAAAGATAAGTGCGCAGCATAGCGGCTCTCTGTCTCATTCCCCCCGACAGTTGGCGGGGATAGTAGGTTTCAAAACCGGCCAAACCAAATTTCTCAATGGATCCGGCTGCTTCGCTGCGAGCCTGAAAACGTGATTTGCCTTTTAGAACTAAGGGGATAGCAACATTGTCCAGAAGAGTAAGCGAAGGCAGCAATAAATCTTTTTGCTGCATATAACTGACCCTTCCGGTTTGCCCGGTTACATCTTTACCATCTATCCGGATTACGCCTTGATCAGGAAGGAGTAATCCGGAAATGATATTTAATAAGGTGCTTTTACCACATCCACTGGGACCCAGAATACCCACCATGCTTTTCCTGGCTACCTCAAGGTTTATTTCTTTTAGAGTTAATAAATTGCCCAGGGTTTTGCATACGCCTTGAACTGCAATGTGGGACATTTAAATGGCCTCCGGCAGAAATTCGTTGGTAAAGGCCTGTCCAAATTCCAGCTGTTTTTCGATTAGTCCCTGGGAATACATCCAGTCTGCGTATCTTTGCCATCTCTCTCCTGACATTAGTCCCCATCGTTCAGCATCGGATTGGTATTCTTCCGCCAGGTAGGCTTGGCTGTGCAGGACAAGATCCCGGTTTAATTCAGGCACGGCACTCAGCAGGATTTCACCGGCTTCCTGGGGATTGTTTATGCAATAATCATAACCTCTGGAGGTGGCCCGCATAAAATGGGTTAGCATTTCCGATCTCTCTGAAATAGTAGTCTCGCTGGCTACCAGAACCGGAGAGTAGAAATCCAGAGCATCACTGTAGTCTCTTATGCTGAGATAATCTAGGGGAATATTTCTAAGTTCGGATTCGATTCCGGCCCATCCCCAGAAAATCATGGCAAAGTCCACATCCCGCTGAACGCTGGTGAAGAAATCGGCTGAACCAATATTGACCATCTCAACTTTACTGAAGTCAGCTTTCGTCTGGTTCATAAGAGCCTTGATCATAGCCTCTTCAGCCGGCGATCCCCAGCCTCCGTATTTCTTGCCTTCAAAATCACGGGGACTTTTAATATTTTTACTGACGGGGGCGGCAAATCCTGAAGTGTTATGTTGAATAACTGCCGCAATCCCTTTGATGGGTAAACCTGTTGTACGGGCCACGGTGACTTCTTCCTGATAGCTAAAGGCAATATCTCCCTGTCCGGAGGCTACCAGTTGGGCGGGGCTTCCTGCACCGGACTGAATTATCTCGATCTCAAGCCCTTCTTCTGCATAATAGCCCAACGCCTGGGCTGCATAGACTCCGGTATGATTTGTATTAGGGGTCCAATCCAGCAAAACTGTAACCTTGTCAAGCGGATCTTGCTCAACCTGACCGTTTCCTCCACAGCCGACTGTGCTGAAAATAAAGGCTAGGGCCAAAAAAACAATTAATGATTTCTTCATCTGACTTTCTCCTCTTCGGTTAATTTTAATTAATAAATTTATCATTCCACGGAATTACCAGTTTCTCAGTGATACTCACTAGAACGAAAAGAAGCATACTAAAAATAGTGATTAAGACGATAGCGGCAAACACCCGGTCAACATTAAAGGAATGCTGGGCCAGAGTCATATAGTATCCCAGTCCTTCTTTTGCTCCCAGCCATTCTCCGATTACTGCTCCCATTACGCTGTAGGCTGCCGAAATTTTAAGCCCGGCAAAAAATGAAGGCATCGCCAGGGGGAAAGTAACCAGGCGAAACGTATTCCAACGGCTGGACTGCATGGATTTGAACAACTGCAGGTAGTCGCGATCTACGGCAGCCATGCCGTTAAGGAGACTTATGGCGATGGGAAAGAAGCAGACCAGGGCCACAACGATGATTTTGGGCAACAGATCATAGCCAAACCAGATAACGAAAAGTGGGGCTACCGACACTATGGGGATTGTCTGGGACGTAATAATAATGGGATAAAGGGCCTTCCTGACAAGGGAGATCTCATTCATTACAAAAGTAATAATCAGTGCCATAATAATGGCCAGACTAAATCCCAGCAGACTTTCAATTACGGTGGCCCGAGCATGTACCAGCATTAAAGACCAGGTCTCGACCAGAGTGTGCCATATTTGTAATGGCCCGGGTAAAATCCACTCCGGGACATTGCAAAACTTCACCAGCTCTTCCCAAACTAGTAATATGAGGGCGACTGCCAGCAGGGGAAACAGATGGTTAGCGGTGTTTCTTAATTTTTTCTTCAATAGTAACACCACCGATTTTTTGATCAATCTTGACTACTGATATGATTCGACCGGCGCCCTGAGAAATGCATAATTGGTGAGCTTCGCCCACCAGTTTCAAAAGTTGATCAAGTTCTCCTTCCATAGTGGTTTCCATAGGGCCAACTAAATATTTCACGCCTGAATCTTTGATTAAGGTGATGACCTGATCAACCAGGGGATAGATTTTTTCTTCTGCAACCAGGGGTACAATCTGAAGGCTAACATTACAATTCACTGGTGATCCCTCCTAAAAAAAACGGTCTTTAACCTGAAAGGTAAGACCGTACTTCGCAATTTGCGCGAATTAAGCACATCCCTACGCTGGCATTACCCAGATCAGGTTAGCGGGTCAGAACAATAGTTCTTTCTCAGCCGGAATTTAGGCTCCCCGTGGCAATATGAAATTATTTATTAATGATACATATTTAAATTTATGTTACTCTATTAGCTATAAGAAATGCAAGGTTAACTCATACTTAAAAACATTCTGGACAATTATCATATAATTAGCGCAATGATGCGACAAAATTCGTGAAAATGATATAATTAAGTGAGAAATAACCGAAATTAATGTGTCGGCAATTAAATGACCCGGATTGCAATGTCCCGAGGGTGGATAGTATTAATTTTTATCAACCTGGGACTGGCATATGAGTTTGGGAAAGGAGAGGAATTAATGGGTAAAGTTGTCTTGTCTGCCAGCCGAGAAGCTCAAGACCTTGTAAAGGCCATTGAAGCTGCCAGCGGAACCAGGACCAGCCTATGTTACCAGTGTGGTAAATGTACGGCCGGCTGTCCGGTAAATTTCGCTATGGATTATCCCCCGCGTCAAATAATCCGATTGCTGCAGCTGGGCTTAGTTGAGGAGGCCTTGCAGGCTAAGAGTATATGGGTTTGTGCTTCCTGTGACACCTGCACGGCTCGGTGTCCAAGAGGGGTGGATATTGCTTCTATTATGGATGCCCTGCGAAGGGAAGCTCTGGGCAGAGGAAGAGTATTTAGAGATGTATCGGCATTCAACCAATCTTTCCTGAATGGGGTTAAACGTTTCGGACGAGTTCACGAAGCCTCGATGGTGGTGGAATATAATACCCGGAATATGAAACTGCTGAAGAATGCGGAGCAGGGACCTTTAATGCTTTCTAAAGGAAAGCTCAATATTTTACCTGAACCTATTAAAGGCAGAAAGGAAGTCAGCCGTATATTTGATAAAGTCAAGGAAATGGAGGGGGATCACCAATGAAAATAGCCTATTACCCTGGATGTTCGTTGGATGGCACCGCCAAAGAGTATGGGATGTCAACTCATAGAATGGCTGATCTTCTTGGTATTGAGTTCTGGGAAATTCCAGATTGGAGTTGCTGTGGCGCCAGCTCGGCTCATCAAACCAATCATCTGCTGTCCGTCGCTTTGCCCGCCCGTAGCTTGGCCATCGCAGAAAAGGAAGGAATGGATGTTTTTGCTCCCTGTGCGGCCTGTTATAATCGGTTTCGGGCGGCTGAAAATGAAGTGAGGTCTGATGCTAAGGCTAGGAGTCAGGTTGAAGAGGCTATTGGCATGACTTATGCCGCTACTCATCAGACGGTGTCAACCCTGGAGCTATTGGCGGAGCGGTATGGGTTGGACAATCTGGCCGCTAAAGTGACCAAACCCCTCAAGGGTATGACTCCGGCCTGTTATTATGGCTGTCTCTTAGTTAGACCGGTGGGAATAACCGGCTTTGACGATCCGGAGGACCCTCAAAGCATGGATCGGATTATGGAGGCTGTCGGTGCTTCACCGGTGAAGTGGGATTTCAAAACGGAGTGTTGTGGGGCAGGATTAGGAGTAACTCAGCCTGATATATGTCTGGAAATGACTTATCGGATTTTAATGAATGCCAAAGAGATGGGTGCGGACAGTATAGTAACGGCCTGTCCCATTTGTCATCTGAACCTGGATATGCGACAAAAAGCCATTGAAAAGAAATACCGGGTTGAGTTTAAACTGCCGGTATATTATGTGACCGAACTGGTATCTATAGCCTGTGGAGCGGAGCCCTCTTCAGTAGGAACCAACCACCACTTTGTGGAGGCTAATTCTATATTTGATCAGCTTCCTGCTAAAGCCAGGGCCATGGAAGAAGCTGCGGAAGCTGCGCAGGCAGGGAAAAAGGGTAAAAAAGCTGCTGCGGCTAAACCTGTGGCCAAGCCGGAAAAGGTTGAAGATGATGGGCCGTCTTTGGCACAACAGATTTACAATGACGCTGATCAGGCAGCCCGGCTGGAGGCTCTTCTGACAGCGGAGCCGGCCAGGGCCGCGAAACTCCAGGAAATCTTCGAACAGGACAAAGACAAAGCTCAAAAGGTGGCGGGTGCTTTGTTGGCCAAAAAGGCTAAAGAGACTTCCGGAGGAGAGGAGGGGAATTAAAGGTGAAAAGGATAGGGGTATTTGTCTGTGGTTGTGGAACCAACATTGCTTCCACGGTTGATGTTGACCGGGTAGCCGAGGTAGCAAGTGTGATGCCTTCGGTTGTTTTCTCAACTTCTTATAAATATATGTGTTCTGATCCCGGACAGGAGCAGATCAAGAAAGCTGCCGAAGAGCATAATCTGAACCGGGTTATTGTGGCCTCGTGTTCGCCGCGTATGCATGAGAACACTTTCCGCAAAGCCATGTCCGGCGCGGGATTAAACCCGTACATGTTCGAAATGGTTAATATTCGCGAACAGGTATCATGGGTTCACTCGAACAAGGATGAGGCGACTCAAAAAGCCATCGATTTGATTCGTATGGCGGTTGCTAAAGTGGAGCGCAACAAACCACTTCAGGTTACAACCATACCGGTTACTAAGAAGGCTTTGGTGATAGGCGGGGGAATTGCAGGAATGCAAGCCGCCATTGATATTGCCGAAACCGGCCATCAGGTAATCTTGGTAGAAAGGAGCACAACCATCGGAGGGAAGATGGCTCAGTTGGATAAGACCTTTCCCACCATGGATTGCTCGGCTTGAATAAGCACCCCCAAGATGGTTGCTGTGGCACAGCATCCTAATATTACACTATACAGCTATTCCGAGGTAGAAAGAGTAACCGGATATATTGGTAACTTTACGGTCACTATTCGTGAAAAAGCCAAATATGTGGATCATGATGATTGTACCGGTTGCGGGCTTTGTGAAACCAAGTGTCCTGAAAAAGTAAAAAGCGAATTTGATTTGGGTTTAGGAATTCGTCCGGCTATATACAAGCCTTTTGCCCAGGCGGTTCCCAACAAGCCTGTTATTGATGCTGCTAATTGCCGGAAGCTGATAAACGGCAAATGCGGGGTTTGTGAAAAAATCTGTCCGGTTAAAGCGATCCGATATGATGATCAGGACCGAGTGTTTCAGGAGGAAGTGGGCGCCATAGTTATGGCTACCGGATATGATCTGTTCCCGTGGGAAGAGGCTTATGGAGAATACGGATACGGAAGGTATCCTGACGTTATTTCCGGTCTGCATTTTGAGCGTATGGTCAATGCTTCCGGTCCTACCGGAGGGAAGATCAAACGGCCGTCTGACGGTAAAATTCCGCAGGATGTAGCATTTATTAAATGTGTAGGATCTCGGGATGATACCAAAGGCAAGAGCTATTGCTCCCGTACCTGTTGTATGTACACAGCCAAGCATGCCAGTCAGGTTATGGAGAAGATTCCCGATGGCCAGGCATATGTATTCTATATGGATGTTCGTACTGCCGGCAAAGGATATGAGGAGTTTTATCTGCGGTCAGTGGACCAGGGCGCCCAGTATATAAGAGGACGGGTCAGCAAGATCTATCCTCGTGGTGACCGTTTAGTAATCAAGAGTGAGGATACTCTTCTGGGCAAACCAATCGAGGTTGAAGTTGATCTGGTTGTCCTGGCTACGGCCATGGTTCCGTCGGCAGGTTCGGCGGAAATAGCCAAGATCGTAGGGTTTTCAGTTGATAAGGACGGCTTTTATCAGGAAGCCCATCCCAAACTTCAGCCCATGGAAACATTTACCGCCGGAGTATTTCTGGCCGGTGCGTGCCAGGGCCCCCGGGATATTCCGGACACGGTGGCCCAGGCCAGCGGTGCTGCAGTGAAAGTAGCGGCCTTGCTGAATAAATCCGAACTGGCCACTGAGCCAATGGTGGCAAACGTGGACCAGAGCAAATGTACCGGATGTGAATTCTGTGTACCGGTGTGCCCTTATCAGGCCATAAGTATGATACCTAAAAAAGAGAGAGCTCACGGTCAGGTAGTTGAACGACAGGTGGCTCACATCAATAAAGGTCTGTGTCAGGGCTGTGGCGCCTGTGTGGCCGCATGCCGACCCTGTGCACTTGACCTGGATGGCTACACCGGCGATCAAATAGTAGCGGAGGTGGATGCACTATGTCTGTAGAGGCAACTAAAGCTTGGACCCCTAAGATAGTAGCCTTTGCTTGCAACTGGTGTTCTTATGCGGGGGCAGATTTGGCTGGAAGCAACCGGCTGCAATACCCTCCCAACGTAAGGATTATTAGAGTGCCCTGTTCCGGACGAATAGATCCGCTTTTTGTATTGCGGGCCTTTAAGTCGGGTGCAGACGGTGTCCTTGTCTCCGGTTGACACCCGGGAGAATGCCACTATGGTAGTGGCAATTATTATTCCCGGCGGAGGCATACTATGATGAAAAGTTTCCTGCAGTATTTGGGAATTGAACCGGAACGCTACCAGATGGCCTGGATATCCGGCTCCGAGGGTCAGAAATTTGCTGACGTGATGACCCACGTGGTAGACGAAGTAAAAAAGGTTGGTCCCAACCGAAAGCTGAGGGAAGAGCATGAATGATTTCACTAATAAAGCCAGAGAAATAGCTAAACGTCTCCTTGCGGACGGGACGGTGTCCGTAGTCTTGGGGTGGGAGAAAGGTGATGAGCCTTACGCCAGCGCTCCTACCGCCATCACAGAACTGGCCGAGGTTGATCGGCTAATAATAGACGAATACTGCATTCATGAAATAGCGGCTCTTTTGACCGACTATCGTGATGGAACCGACAAGGTTGCTATATTTGCCAAAGGGTGTGATGTCCGCGGCATTATCAGAATGATTCAAGATCGGGTAATACCCCGGGAACGGCTGCACATTATCGGTATTAATTGTCCGGGAATGAAGGATCCAAACGAATATGCCCGGGCCGCATCAGGTTTTGGCAAGGCTCCGGCAGCCGAAATAGCGGCCAAGTGCCAGGTGTGCCAAAATCCTAATCCGTTTATTTATGATGAAATAATAGGTGATTTGCAAAAGGTTGAACCAAGTAATGAGCGATTTGCCTCTGTGGAAGAAATCGAGAAAATGACTCCGGATGAACGGTACAATTTCTTCGCCCAGGAGCTTAGCAAATGTATCAGGTGTTATGCCTGCCGCAATGCTTGTGTGGCCTGCAACTGCCGCACCTGTATTTTTGATGAATCTAAGCCCCAATGGGTGGGGCGTTCCACCGATACTGTGAACAATATGTTATACCACATTATTCGAGCCACTCATGTGGCCGGTCGCTGTGTTGAGTGTGGCGAGTGTGAAAGAGTGTGTCCGGTGGGCATTCCTCTTATGCTTCTGAATCGCAAGCTGGTTAAAGACGTAGATGAACTCTTCGGGCCTTATCAAGCCGGGTTGAGCCTTGAGGATGATGCCATTCCTCCCCTCAGCCGTTATCGTGTTGATGACCCGGACGAGTTTATGTAGGGGGGTGTGGCTATGAAAGTATTACCGTTGGATAAATTGAGAGAGGCGCTGAACATTATGGCTAACGATGCTGAAGTTTATGTGCCCATGCTTCGTGATGACATCAGCGGATATTTCCAATGGGCCGATAACCCCGCAGATGAGCTGGCCCTGGATCTGCTCAACACCTACTTGTCTCCTAAAAACGTAGTAATTCCCCAGACGGAACCTATGTACAAGTTCAAAACCAGCAAGCAGGATGTGGAAATCACTGAAGTTCAGGTCCGGGAGGGGGCCCGGATAATATTCGGGATTAAAGCCTGTGACCTGAAGGCGCTGGAAAATTTGGATATGGCCTTTTTGACCATGGGCTTTGAAGATGAGTATTATAAGGCACGCCGCCAGGACCTTACCATTATTGCTCAGGCTTGTTATAAGCCGGGTCCGGCTTGTTTCTGTGAAGGAATGGGAGCGGACCGGATCAATCCGGCGGCCGACGTCTTGATCCATGAGCTGGAAAACCAGGATTATGCCTGGGAAGCCAAGACCTCACGCGGAGAAGAGCTTACGGCTAAAATAGCGGCTTTGATGGAAGAGCGTGATGTAACTCTGCCCCAGGCAGAACCCCAGAGCCGAAAGGTGGATATGACCGGGGTGAGTGAGAAACTGGCGGAAATGTTTGAACATCCGGTATGGGATGATCTGTCCTCTCGCTGTATGAACTGCGGAATCTGTACCTATGTATGTCCCAGCTGCTACTGTTTCGACATCCAGGTCAGCAATCGGGGAGAAGCGGGCAATCGTTTTCGCTGTTGGGATTCCTGCATGTATCGGGAATATACTATGATGGCCGGCGGTCATAATCCCCGTGACTATAAAAAAGAGAGATACCGCAACCGTTTTTTGCATAAGCTGCAATTTTTTAATGAACGTTATGGCGCCAACCTGTGTACAGGATGTGGGCGATGTGTAATCCTATGCCCCAATGGGGTCAACATTATTGAAGTTATTGAGAAAGTTAAGGAGGTGAAGCTTGATGCATGATCATAACCACGAATGTAGTTGTAAAGATCATGGTCAGACTAATCCTCTGGTTCCAACCATGGTTAAAGTTCAAAAAATTGTGGATGAAACCTCTGATGTAAAGACTTTCTATGTGGTCGGCGAAAATGGCATTCCCTTCAAGGTCATGCCGGGCCAGCTGGCCATGGTTTCACATGTGGCCATTGGAGAAGGTATGTTTTCGGTTTCCTGGCAGGATGATGATCATTTGCAGTTCGCCATTAAAAGGGTGGGGCTGTTAACTGATGCTCTCCACGAAATCGAGGTTGGGCAGACCCTGGGGGTTAGAGGCCCATACGGCAACGGCTTCCCGGTAGAGGAATGCAAAGGTAAGGATATGCTGTTTATTGGCGGAGGTATTGGTCTTGCGCCGCTGCGTTCTTTTATTAAATACTGCTTCAAACATCGTGAGGATTACGGCAAGATTCAAATCATTTACGGTGCCCGGAGTTATGATGATCTTTGTTTTAAGAGAGAATTGTTTGAAGAGTGGCCCCAGGTACCCAATTGTGAAGTATATACGACTATTGACAATGCTGAAGATCAGTGGGCGGGTAATGTGGGCTTTTGTCCGGCCTACCTGGAAGAGATCAATCCGTCCCCTCAGGGAAGGATTGCGGTTACCTGTGGTCCTCCCATTATGATTAAATTTGTGCTTCAGGCTCTGGAGAAGATGGGCTATACAGATGAACAGGTCATCACTACCCTGGAGATGAGGATGAAATGCGGGATAGGCAAGTGTGGCCGCTGCAATATTGGTAGCGAATACATCTGTCTTGACGGACCGGTTTTTAACCTGGCCCAACTCAAAAAGCTTCCTCCGGAGTGGTAGAATAATCCTCAACAAGATGGCTTAATCACAGGTCTGTTAAACAATGGGAAACAATAAACAGGGCGTATCTCAATTAAAGGGTATGCCCTGTTTTCGTTTTTCAGCAGGGGGATATACAGGGTTTACAAAGCCGTTAGATTGTATACAATAGAGACGATCAAGAACACAAAATTGTGCACAAGGAGGACTCATTAATGGATTCGAGACTATATAGTCAGGCAGATTTTGCCTCTATTGAGGGCAAAGACATAATGGAACGAGCCCAGATCTTTGCGGAATTTATGTCAGACTTGCGGGAGAGGCATCATCTCCAGTATCGTCGGGTATCACTTACCGGTTCAACTCCGGTGATGAAAGTAGTTGATCCCTATACCGGTCAGATCAGAGATATGATTTATCTGGCATCAAACGATTATCTGAACCTGACTCATCACCCCCGGGTGATAAAAGCGGGCCGGGATGCTCTTGACAAGTATGGTGCGGGGGCAGGCAGCGTACCTTTGCTGGGAGGAACTACTGACTTGCACGTGGGCCTGGAGGAGGATATTGCCCGGTTTAAAGGTTGCGAATCCGCCATCATATACACCTCGGGATTTGGTTCCAATGCCGGAACACTGATCTCTCTGCTTCAGAAGGAGGATTGTGCCATCTTGGATATGTTGGTTCATGCCTCCATAGTAGACGGTTGCCAAAGCACTAACATTCGCTATTTTAGTCACAATGACATGGCTTCCCTGGAAAGAGCATTAAAAAGATCTCAAGATAAATACCGTACTCGTCTGGTGGTGGTGGATGGCGTCTATTCCATGGACGGGGATATTGCCCGTCTTGATAGAATTGTGGAGCTTAGCCATCATTACGGGGCCTATGTCATGATTGATGAGGCACATGCTACCGGAGTATTAGGGGAAAATGGGCGGGGAACTCCTGAGCATTTTAACTTGGAGGGGAAAGTAGATATTGTTGCGGGAACTCTTTCCAAGGGATTAGGCGGAGTAGGAGGTTTCATTGCATCCAGTAAAGCTTTGGTGGAATATATTCGTTATTATTCTCGTCACTATATTTTTTCCACGGCCATGGCTCCTCAGGTTGCAGGTTCTTTACGGGAGGCCCTGAAGGTAATCGAAGAGGAACCGGAATTGCGTGAAAAGCTATGGAATAATATCAACTATTTTAGAAAAGCACTGCTCACCATGGGCTTTAACACAGGAAATGCAGAAACTGCAATATTCCCCATCATCATTGGGGATGATTTGAAGGTCAAAGAGATTTGCCGCCGCTGCCATGAGGCGAACATCTACGTTAATCCGGTAGTATATCCGGCAGTATCCAAAAAGCTGTCCCGGGTCAGAATTAGTCTGATGGCTCAGCACACCAGGGATCAGCTTGATCAGGTATTAGATGTTCTCGATATCGTAGGACGCGAATACGGGGTGATATAAAGGGACAGATTCTGGTAATATAGACTTAGCAACAAGCTTCTGGGGGGTATTCCGGTGTCAGTTCAAGAGATCAGAATAAAAAATGATGGCAAGTGGTATGCGGATGATCGGGAAATGTTTCGCAAGCCTATTGTTAATTTGTTCGCAACTCATTTGGAAAAGGACCCGATCGGCGGGTTCTATATTCAGTTGGAAAAAGAAACTTATCCGGTCCTGGTGGATGATGTTCCTTTTACAGCGGTGGATGCCACCATTGTAGACGGAGTTTTTGTGTTTACTTTCCATGATGAACAGGAGCTCAGGCTGGATGAGAAGACCCTCCTGAGCTTTACAGGGGACACACCTTATGTGACTTTTCGCTGGGAAAACGATACCCGGCTGAGCCGCTCGGCCTTTTGGATGGTAAGCAATTATCTCAAAGAAGATGGGGAACAGGTATTTTTGGTTCCTCCCGGACTGGAAACGGCAAACGGGAAGTAGGCAGGCGGGGTGCCGGGCAGCACACCGCCAATTCGCTGTCCTGGCTCAATGGCGGACTCGCGACGTCCTGACGCACGGCTGCCTTCCGTCCTCACCTTCGCAGGAGGATTGCTCAGTTCTCATCCCAACGAGGAAGTTCGACGCTCCACGTCGAACCAAGCGGGGAGCACGAATCTCTTAAGAGATTCGGCTCCCGCTGGAATTCACCCCGCCACCTTACGATGTGCAGGGCTTTTCCCCTCGTGCCAGGTAGTGGTGTTGAGGTTTTTGACGTTGATTTTCTATGATCTTTTTGTTCTTTTATCTGCGTTTTCGTCTTCCCCGTTTCGCCTAACTCCTCCCGCCTTACGCCTTACAGATTACTGATATCGGTGGGACGGAAATGGTTTTCCGGTATAGTCAGGGCATGGTCAATTTGAGCCAGCATGGCTTCTTTGTCTTGGGGAAGCTGGCCGTGAACATTCCAGTAGTTGGATACATGATCACTTACTACCCAGCTGCCTGGGGCATCCAGATTTTCAATGAGAATTCTGATTTCGGCCAAGGCTTGATGGGGGCTGAGAACCTGAAAGCTGCCGTCAAGGTAATTTTCATAAATGGGAGTATTGGGGAGTGGGACAAAAGTCCTTATCCGAATGAATTCAGGTGCTATTGCAGATAGCACACGGGCACTTTCCCGAGCGTGTTCCGTGGTACGTTCAAGCCCGCCTATACCCACCAGATAATATTCGCTGAGTTGAATGCCTGCTGCCCGAACTTTTTGCCCGGCCTGGATGATTTCTTCAGCGTGAGTTCCTTTTTTGACCCTGGTCAGGGTCACATCATCACCGCTTTCCATTCCCATATGGATGCGGTTAAGGCCGGCAGCTTTTAACCTTTTCAGATCCTCCACAGATTTTTTGTTGACAAAACGAGCAGATCCGTAGACTGTTATTCGCTCCATCTGGGGGAACATGGCCCGGGCGTACTCGAAAATCTGTACCAAAGCGTCAGTTTTCATTATAATTGTATTACCATCAGGTAAAAACATGGAGTTGATCCAGGGACCATAATGGTCGCGGGCCATTTTTATGTCCTCGAGAATATCGTCAAGGGGACGCAGCCTAAAGCGGGTGTCCTTATACATATCACAAAAAGTGCATTTATTATGATGACAACCGATGGTGGACTGTATTAATAGACTGTTGGCCTCACTGGGAGGTCGATAGACAGTTCCTTCGTAACGCATTTTTCCTCCTGAAATAAGTATATTTAGCACCTGCAATTTGGATGTAATAAGATTAAATGAAACCAAGACCCATCTTCAGATGCCAATAATCATGATAACAAAAGTAAAGAATTTTTGGAATAGAGGGGGCATTGAACCATGAACATAAAAAATGGTGACTCGGCAGTTCTGGTGATAATCGACCTGCAGGAAAAACTGATGAGAGTAATGCCGGATCGTGAGACGGTAGTGAATAACACGTTGATTCTTATGGAGCTGGCGCGACAATTCGATATTCCCGTTATTGTCACAGAGCAGTATCCAAAAGGGCTGGGACCGACTCTTGCCGAAATAAAAGATAAGTTAAAGGATCACCTTTTGCTGGAGAAGATTACTTTTTCGGCGGGTCAGGATTTAATCGAAAACCTGCGAAAGCTTGGCAGGAATCAGATTATCGTGGCTGGCAGCGAAACTCATGTATGTGTTTTTCAAACCGTGCGGGATTTGCTTGCGAATGATTTCGCGGTTCAGGTACCCAAAGATGCGGTATGTTCGCGACGGATACTAAACTATGAAAATGGATTGGATCTGATGAAAGAAAAGGGTGCAGTTATTACCAATACTGAAACATTAGTTTTTGAAGTGCTTTACCAGGCAGGAACACCCGAATTCAAAGTGATGTCGCCGCTGATAAAGAATGGCTGATTAGGGGGTAAGGCTTTGGCAATAAAAGTCTTAATAATTGACGATGACGAGCGAGAAAGAATTGTCCTGCGGTATATCATTGAACAAATCGAAGATGTTAAGATCATTGGAGAAGCCAGTAACGGCATTGAAGGGGTTATGCAGGCGAAAGAGAAAAAACCAGACTTGGTTTTGCTGGATATCAGTATGCCGGAAATTGATGGAATGGAAACAGCGCGGCGCCTGCGGGGATTGTCCAATCCGCCTCTTTTTGTATTTGTAACCCTTCACAGCGAAAAAGCTGTTGAAGCTTTTGAAGTGGGGGCATTAGACTATATTGTAAAACCTATTGAGCCCAATCGCATCAGAGAGACTATTGACAGAGCCAATAAACGATTGGCCCATGAGAAGTATGTTGATTTGCAGGTTGAAGGCAAACTGCGTAAAAGAATAAACCTTTTGCTGAGAAACGCTGATCAGGAAAGCATTACTTATGCCAAGCTGCCCATCAAGGAACGGGGTAAGATTATTCTGCTTAATCAGGAAGACATACTTTTTGCCGAGAGCAGGGGAAAAAAAGTATTTGTCGCTACTGACGATAATGAATTTTCCACCAGCTATACACTTAATGAACTGGAAACCCGTTTGGATAATACCAGGTTTTTCCGAGCTCACCAGGCATTCATAGTTAATATTTATCGGGCCCAGGAGCTTTTACCCTTTGGCGAGGGATCATATGTGATTAATCTTGACAATCACGACAAACAGATTATGCTCAGCCGGGCGCGAGCCAAGGTTTTAAAAGACAAGCTTGGAATTTAGAATGTGCCGAATATACTTAAAATACAACCATACACACCTCGAAAACAGCAAAATAACCTGACGTGACAATTGATTTACGGCTCTTCCGGGAAAGTGGAGAAAGCCACCAAAACCCGAGATTAAGGGGCTGTATCGCAAATCGGTTGTTGAAGGCTCCAGCCATATTGTGAAATCACTAACTATCCCTGGTTTCCGGCTAAATGTCATAAGTGATAGTGAAAAAAATAACAATCTTTGCTATCATTATGATAGATAAATTGTACGGAAATTTTTAAGGAAGGGAGGAGATGAGCGGTGACAGGAAGAAACAATACATTACGGAGAACGGCAGTCGAATACTATGAGGATCAGTATCTGAACGACGATTTCCAAGTGGATGAATTGGATGACGATCTTAACCTTTCTATTTATGATTTAGATACCGTGCTCGGATACTCGGTGGACATTTTTAAAGTTGGAGTCCCTCTTTTGGTGCTTGCCTTTCTCCTGAGCACTATAATAATTATGATAGCGACTATCTAGCGGAAACCTTGCTATGGCCGCAGACGGGAGGGCGGAATGAAGCCATATTTTGGTTTGGCCAGGTATGACGGAAATGAGCCTCTGTTTAATTTGGTGGAAATGTCCATTATCTCAACTCTTGCAGGAGAACCCTTTCACTTGCATGCGGAGGGGTTGAGGGGAACGGGAAAGACCACTATTATGAGGGCTTCAAGGGAATTGCTGCCCAAGATAAAGCGGATTGCCGGCTGTATATACAATTGCGATCCCAAAGCGCCAATATGTCCGATACATCGGAATATGTCCCCGGAAGAGATTGCGGCATTGGGTACTGAAGAAATTGACATGCCTTTTTTAGAAATATCACACTCCGCTAAAGTCGGTACTGTGGCAGGGAGCATTGATTTAGCAAAGATTACGAATGCGGATAATCCTCAAGCGGCTTTGTTGCCGGGGATTATTCCCCAAGCCCATCGAGGCATCATCTTCGTTGATGAAATCAACCGGTTAGCAGATACTTCTCCAGAGATAACTGATATTTTGCTGGATGTAATGGGTAATAAACCGGGCCGTCTGCAGATTGAAGAAGCAGGTTTGCCTACTGTGGAAATTACAGTTCAAGTTTCAGTTTGGGCGGCATCCAATCCGGATGAAGATCCGGGACCTCTTGAAGAGGTTCGGCGTCAGTTATCGGACCGTTTTGATATGGTTGTATTTATGGGGCGCCCCACTTCTGAAGATATGATTGTCAAGATGCTTGAAGGCAGTGATCGGGCAAAGCGGGTTTACCTTGATCCTAAGGCATACGAAGCGAAAAACGAGGAATTCCGCAAGCAGATTGTGGAGATGGCACATTCTTATAGAAATACGGAATTACCAGATTTTCTACGAAACTTCATAGCTCGCATTTATATAAAGCATAACCTGGAGAGCATCAGGGCCATTGAAGCAATCCAACAGGGTGCAGTTTTGTACAGTACTTTGAAAAAGCACAAGCAGATTATGATCAATGATGTAATTGAAATGCTGCCCCTGGCTTTGAAACATCGGGTTGAGGGAGATACCCTGCTTAAGATAATGCATGGATTAGAAAGCAGGACTTCCCGGGACAGCATCTTAAACATAAAAGACCGACGGTCGGCCAAGCCTGTTAAAGAACGGGAGGAAGCAATATTTGACGGCGGGGCACGCCGACTGAAGGATATAGGACGGCAGGAGATAATAGCAACGGAAAAGGCATTGAACCCTAAAGATGCCTAGCAGTGTTTTCTGGAATTCATATATCCCGGCCAGGTGGTTATATCAAGGTTTTTTATCCTAACGGAACTTTTCGAACTAAGAGAAGTAGCTGAAAGAATATTCTGGATAGAAGAACATTTAAGAGAAGCCGAATTCAGATCAGGATTAGTTGAAAGTGATAGACTAAAATACGCAGCAGATTCGGCTGCTGGGAAGGACAGGGTTTGGCGAAGCATCTGCTTCAAAGGATATACAACTATTGGCAGCATCCGATTCAGAAATTTATTATTCATAGTTTTAATCAGGTCACGCCGAACAACTGCAATATAATTCTACCAATCGCAGCAGTATTTGAGGAAACAGCTTTTGCAGCAGCAGAACTTTAATCAGGCAAAATTCGCAAGACAATTAATACCAATGCTTTGAGCAGGAAGAATTATTGAGTCCACAAGTGTGAAGTTGGAGCAAAAGTTACAGCATAAGACGGAAAACTCAGATCTGACAGATAACATACAAGAGCGGAATATTCAGGGAACAAGCAAAGATTTAAGCATAAATTATAATTAAGGTGAAGAATTAAATTATAACACCTGGCCGGGACTTTATCATTTGTTATTTGAAGGCGCGTTCGCTTTGTTGATAATCTAAATCGAGATATTTCAGACAGATAGTTAAGAAGGAAGGAAGAAGACTAACTTCATATAATTGACTTAAGGCAGGCCAAGGTTTGCTTTAATAACTCCTCCTTCATTTTGGAGCACATATTATTAGATGTGCTCCTTTTTTTGATGCAATGGGCTTGAACCATTTTGGGACAATATGGAATGAAAACTGTTTTCCGGACATACGCTTGAGTAGGACAACATATGTTGTGCTGTGATCATTTTTATAGAAATAATGGAGGTGATAGTTTTGCGCCGCTTATTTATGGCCTTGGCTCTGATGCTATTATTGAGTGCTATAGGTTGTGGTACGTCTGGGGTCAAAGAAGAGATTCAAGCGTGGAATGATTTGATCAAAACCGATATGGACCAGGCTTCGGAGGAGCTGGCCGTAAACGACTTAATCAAAGAACCTTCTTCTGAGTTGAGTATGGAGCAAGTCAACGTAAAGCTTTATTTTGCTCGTAAAGATGGAAGTGGGTTGGAGGTTGAGGAAAGAAAAATTGTCAGGGTTACGGGTATTGCCAGGGCCACTATGGAAGAACTGCTAAAAGGGCCTCGGGAGGAGCATCTGAAGTCAGCCTTGCCTGACAAAACTCATTTGCTGGATATCAATATAAAGGAAGATGGACAGTGCATTGTTAATCTAACCTCTCAGGCTCAGGGTATTTCGGGGGTTGAAGAAGAAAAGCTGGCAGTCTATTCAATAGTAAATACTCTGAGTCAATTTTCAACGGTTAAGGGAGTCTCGTTCATGGTGGATGGAGAGCTTGTTGATTCCATTGGCGGCAATATCAGCACAGCGGAACCGGTAGCGGCTGATTACGATTTGGCCGAATAAAATGGCCCAGAATAACGACCCCTGAACTCTGTTCGGGGGTCGTTATTATTGGGAGCTTGTTCGTTAAGAGTGTGCAAACAAACAGGTATTGAACCAAGCAATTAAGCTTTAGGCGCCCAGGGTCCAAAGGGTTTGCCCACCGGCAAAACTGTAGCTCCGGTGTGGGTGTTCAATACCGCAGCTGCTGATCCATAGAATGATAAGAGGGCGATTCCTAGTTCAGACCAGGCAGCTAATGAGTGCCAGAAGTGTCCTCCCAATCCCAGGGTACTCATAAACAGACCCAGGAACAGTAAATCAATCAAAAAGAAAATAGAGAATAGCACTTTATGAGTGCTCATTGCTCCCACTGTCATATAAACGGTAAAAATAAAGTATCCGAGGAAAGCAAAACCGAGCTGGCTTATATCTGCTGTAGCTGCTGCCTGTGACCCAAACATCCCCAACCTTATCATCCAGGTCATTGACACCCCAAGCCAGAAAAAGCCGTAGCCACAAAAGGCCGTAGCTCCGAAAGTGTTATTGTGTTTAAAATCATAGATACCGGCAAAAAGTTGCGCAAGTGCGCCTAAAAATATGGCCCACGGCAGGACCAGGGCCACACTTTGAGCGTCCCCACCGGTGATGCCGAGCTTTTGTGATGAAGCTACCAGAGTAACCATAGCCAGGCCAAAAAGACCGAGTGCTGAAGGATTAGCCACCACTTCCTGGACTTTTGTGATTCCACCTTGAACGGACATTTCTACCTCCCCAAATTAATTATTGTTGCCGAATGCAGCAAATACTGAGATACTAGGCGTGGCACCTCCTCTCGCAAGTTATGGATTTCACAAGAAATACAGTTCTATATTATCATCTCATCGCGAAAATTGGTATATTATTATGAAAGATAGGAAATAAAGTCCCAATAGGGTCTTAGATGCGCCCCGCTGTCATTAATAGTCGAGCATATTATTAAGAGGTTACAGGATTATTTTTGTGGAATACTTGGAGAAGGTGTTTAATCCTAGAAAATTAACCTGTCTGCATTATAGTTCTGATGCGCAGGCTGGAAATAAGGGGTATATAATGCGTACCATTATGGCCCGGGATATTACCCGGGCGGTGAAGATGGCGGTGATAAAAGCTAATACTGTGCTGCCGCCTGATATTATAGAAGCTATTAAGGGTGCCTATGAACGGGAAAGCGTGGCTTTGGCCCGGAGGGTATTGGGAATCATGCTGGAAAACGCCGAACTGGCTCAATCCGAAGAGATGGCTCTTTGTCAGGATACCGGTATGGTTGTTGTTCATGTTGGTATGGGACAAGACCTGCATATCAAGGGTTCCTTGGAACAAGCGGTGAATCAGGGGATAAGAGAAGGTTACCGGGAAGGCCACTTTCGGGCATCTGTGGTTGGTGACCCAATCAGGCGGGAGAATACCGGGGACAATACTCCTGCTATTATTCATCTTGAACTGGTCCAGGGTTCTTCTTTTACATTAACTGTTTTTCCCAAAGGAGCAGGGAGTGAAAATATGGGGCTGGTAGGGATGCTTAAACCCGGGGCCGGGCAGCAAGGAGTCATTGATTTTGTCGTCGAGGCAGTGAAAAAAGCCGGGGGGAAACCATGCCCGCCCCTGGTAGTCGGGGTCGGGGTAGGAGGCAATCTGGAGACTGCGCCTATATTAGCCAAAAAAGCATTGATGAGGCCATTGGACAATAGCGGCCCCAATCAGGAGTTTGAGAACGCTATCCTGCAGCGAATTAACGAAACGGGGATAGGCCCGCAAGGGCTGGGAGGAGATACTACCGCCTTGGGAGTGAATCTTGAAGTATATGCAACCCATATTGCCAGCTTACCCGTGGCAGTGAATCTGGGCTGTCATTCTACTCGCAGGTATACAGTCGAATTGTGAGGATGAAAATATTATGACGGGTTTAGTAATAAAGCCACCATTGACTCAGGAAGTTGTCCAAAAACTACATGCCGGTGATTGTGTAATAGTAACCGGGACAGTTTATACGGCCCGTGATGCTGCCCATCAGCGTATGGTTCAAGCTATTGCCGCAGGGAAACAGCTCCCCTTTGATCCGGCGGGGCAGATTATCTATTATACCGGGCCCTGCCCGGCTTTTGAACAGCATCCTATCGGATCGTGTGGGCCAACAACCAGCAGTCGTATGGATGATTACACCCTCGATTTACTAAAGCTTGGCTTGAGGGGAATGATAGGCAAAGGGGAACGCTCAGACCGTGTCTGTCAGGCCATCTCCGAGTATAAGGCGGTCTATCTGGCTACGGTAGGAGGGGCCGGAACCTATTTAGCCAAAAGGGTGGTCAGATCTGAGGTAATAGCTTATCCTGAATTGGGAACAGAGGCTATTGCAAAATTAGAGGTTTTGGAGTTTCCATGTATTGTAGCGGTGGACTCCTTTGGCGGAAACTTATACCATCGATAGGATGCAGCAGAACATGTAGCAAATTCATTGGATATAGTATTGATTGGAGGATGTATAAATGCGAATGAGCGGGCGGGAAAACAGCCAGTTGAGATCGGTTAGCATCATGCCCCATTACTTAAAATATGCTGAAGGCTCGGTGCTGATTGAAGCGGGGGATACCCGGGTGATATGTGCAGCTTCAGTCGAAGAAAAAGTGCCGCCATTTCTGAAAAATAGCGGGCAAGGTTGGGTAACTGCCGAATATGGACTTTTACCTCGATCTACTGAAACTCGGAATGTCCGGGAAGCTGCCCGTGGAAAGCTAACCGGACGCACTTCAGAGATTCAGCGCTTGGTGGGGAGAGCACTGCGGTCCGTAGTTGATTTCCATGCTCTGGGGGAACGAACCATATGGATCGATTGCGATGTAATTCAGGCTGATGGAGGTACTCGTACCGCATCAATTACCGGTGCCTTTGTGGCTATGTGTCTGGCTATGAAAAAGCTGCAGGATCAGGGCTTGATATCTGCAATTCCCATCAATGATTACGTGGCCGCTATAAGTGTTGGTATAGTGGACGGCGAGATTTTGCTGGACCTGGAGTATGTGGAGGATTCCCGGGCGGAAGTGGATATGAATGTAGTCATGACCGGCAAAGGCGATTTTGTAGAGATTCAAGGGACAGCTGAAGGCGCGCCTTTCAGCAGAGAACAAATGGATGAACTATTGAATGTGGCTGCTTTGGGCATTCGGGAACTGATACTTATTCAGAAGAAAATAATTGGAGAAATAATATAGTCATGGGGAAACTGGTTCTGGCAACTCGAAACGAAAAAAAGAAACGTGAAATATTAGAGATAGTTGAGGGGACAGGGTTTGAAATCGTCACCTTGCGTGATTTTCCCCATGCCCCTGAGGTTGTGGAGGATGCCCTGACTTTTAAAGAAAATGCTATCAAAAAAGCAACGGCAATTGCCGACTATACCGGATGTGTTACTTTTGCGGATGATTCCGGCTTGGAGGTAGATGCTCTGGGAGGAATGCCTGGTGTTTTCTCGGCCCGTTTTGCCGGTGAGCCTTCTGATGATGAACGGAATAATAAAATGCTGCTGGAGATGCTTAAGGAAGTGCCTGCCGAAAAAAGAACGGCGCGATTCCGCTGTGTTATTGCCATAGCATTCCCTGATGGCCGGATTGAGACCGCTGATGGTGTTTGCGAAGGGCATATCGGATTAGAGCCTCGCGGCCAAAAAGGGTTTGGTTATGACCCTCTCTTTATCCCCGATAATTACCAGCAGACCTTCGGTGAGCTGCCATCAGAAACAAAAAACGCCATCAGCCATAGGGGGCAGGCTCTGCATAGGGCCGGCCGAATCCTCCGGAGTTTCTAGCGAACTTTTT